>Ga0105051_10004206_pt1 | contig 16808 bp, 23 predicted proteins | sample FRY02_FD_78383 | JGI IMG/M metagenome (GOLD analysis project Ga0105051, IMG submission 78383) | Freshwater microbial communities from Lake Fryxell liftoff mats and glacier meltwater in Antarctica - FRY-02 (megahit assembly) | ecosystem: Environmental > Aquatic > Freshwater > Ice > Glacier... | reverse complement strand
GGCTGGTTCGGCTGGTTCGGCTGAATCGCTGAAGAAGAGGGATCCGTTGCGAACGGCAACAAATTCGGTTGCGCCAAGTGCCTCGATGGCAACGCGTCCATCGAGACTTGCGACCACGCGCTCGACAGTTGGACCTACGAGTTCGCGGGCCAGCACCGCGCCGATAAAAGGAGCAGCACTGAGGTGCATACCGAAAACTTCTGCGACAACTACGAGGTCAAAGATTCCGCCACCATCAATGCGGAGATCAATCAGGCCGCTTGATTCGAGAGCATTCCAAGCTTGATCGGTATTACTCGAAGGTGGGAGATCGTTGATGCTTGTGGCGCCGACGTCTCGGGCAACAGTGAATGCCATGGAGCGATTCGTCCATGGACATGCGATCAAAGATTTCGTAGTGCTTATTGATTTCTCGCTTGACAACGCTGCGGGCGCGGGGCGCGCCACGTGCAATCTGTTTTGCAATCTCGATGGCTTCAGAAAGTCCGGCACCCGGCTCTGTGATTCGAGTCACCATTCCCCATGCAAATCCCATTGATCGCCGATACCACTGGTTTTGGAGAGTGACGAATTGCGTCGAATGGCGTGTTGTCCATGTGGAGCAAGCGGGCGAGATCGCCCCAACCATCTTCTTGGTCTCCGCTCAGATCGCCACCGGGGATGAAGGTGTCATCCATTCCGGTAATGACAAGGGCGGCGAGATCATTTGATCGATTGATGTGATCAATCGCGTAGCGAATTCCGAAGTACATAGCGGGAGTCATGGCATTGCGGCGATGGGGACGATCGACGTGCACCACCGCGATCGATCCAACTCGTTCTAGGCGGAGGAATTTGGGTTCATCACCAGTCGCCTTCAGGAGGATTATTGGGAAAGTTCACCTTTGTCACCGTAGCCCGGTCGGAAAATAGTTAGGAAAGCAACTGTCGTAATGGATGACGCGTGGTACTGCCCGCGTATGCTTTCGAACTATGTACAACTACGAGACAGTCCTTTGTGAGGTCGCCAACGGCATCGCCACCGTGACCCTCAACCGCCCTGAGGTCCTGAACGCATTTAACCCGCAAATGGAAGCTGATCTGGCGTCACTTTGGCACGCCCTTCAAAATGATGATGACGTGCGTTGCATCATTCTCACTGCTGCCGGCGAGCGTGCGTTCTGTGTGGGTATCGACCGAAACGCCACTATCGGTGAGGCCGATGCAACTGATGGACATCTTGGTTACTCAACGCCATGGGACTTCGATGATCCCGGCCGGCGCATCTCTCCTCGAATGAATCATTGCTGGAAGCCCATCATCGGCGCAGTGCGCGGTATGGCGTGCGGTGGAGCGTTCTACCTACTCGGCGAAGTTGATTTCATCATTGCTGGCACTGGTGCGACGTTCTTCGATCCGCATGTCACCTATCAAATGCCGGCAGTCTATGAACCCATTCTTATGCTGCAGAAAATGCCGCTTCAGGAAATTTTGCGTATGTCGTTGCTTGGTGCTCACGAGCGCATGAGCGCCAAGCGGGCCTACGAGATTGGTTTGGTCTCTGAGGTAGTCGATGACGACAAGATCATGGAGGCCGCGATGTGGGCGGCAACGGCAATTGCCTCTGCTAATCCGTTGGCTGTTCAAGGAACGATTCGTGCCATCTGGATGGCGCGTGAAGTTTCGAAGGCTCAGGCCATCGAGATGTCCTCGCTGTATACCCGAATTGGTATCGACCCGGTGGCCATGCATGATGGTCAGGCAGAATTCAGCAGTGGACAGCGAATTGAGTGGCGCATCCGCTAACTGATTCAGAATTACAAACCGGTGAAGTTTGGCTCGCGGCCTTCGCTGAAAGCAGTGAGTCCTTCTTTGAAATCTTTTGAACGCGAGGAAAGTTCGAGCGCATTTGATTCTGCTTCCATTGCTTCGTAGAGCGAACCGTCAAGCGCACGCTGTGTGCATTGCTTGGTGAGGCCGATAGCCGCGGTGGGATCATTGACGAGTTGCGAAACAATTTCTTCGGCCGCGGCGCCAAGTTGCTCTTCGGGGACGGCACGAAGAATGAGCCCCCATTCGGCCGCCTCGGTGCCGGAAACTTTGCGGCCGAGAAGCAGCATCTCCTTGGCCCGGGCAACACCAATAAGGCGAGGCAGAAGCCAGGTTGCTCTGCTATCGGGACTGAAACCTCGATCAAGAAATGGTTCCCAGAAGCAACTGGTTGCGGTGGCAATCCTAAAGTCGGAGGCCAACGCGATCTGACAACCAAGACCGGCGGCCCAGCCTTTAACAACACTGACGACTGGAAGCTGAATCTCGGTGATTAGTTGTATGAGGCGATGGGCTTGGATGGGCGTGCCTCGTTTCATTTCCCTCAGAACCATATGAGGTTCTGCCCTAGATAATTCTGGCCCTGAATAATTCTGAAGTTGAATAATCCTTACTGACTGCCGAAGTAACAGCGAGAAAACGTAGTGGTTACGCGGTCGCCTTCGACGCGATATCGCCATAGCACTCGATCAATTTCTGGGGGCCAGCGCCTTGGCTGTGTGTGGCAGTATCGGCCCTATGAATATTGACGGACGTGTAGCTCTTGTAACTGGTGGAGCCGGTGGCCTTGGATCTGCCACTGCTCGACATCTTGTTTCGGTTGGCATGAAGGTTGTGATCTTCGATCGGGCTCAAGAAGAAGCCGACGCGGTTGCTGAATCGCTGGGCTCCGTTGCCGTTGCCGTTGCCGTGGCCGGCGACACCACCAATGATGCCGATGTGGCCGCGGCCATCGCCGCCGCCCAGGAACTTGGCGTTCTTTCACTTGTGGTCAATGTGGCGGGCGGCGGTGTGCAAGCTGGCCGCACGGTTGGCCGCGGAGGCGAGCCTCATTCAATGGACGCGTTCACCACCACTATGGATATGAACGCCACCGGAACCTTCAACGTCACTCGTTGGGCCGCTTCGGCGATGTCGACGAATGAGCCTGACGATGATGGTCAGCGCGGTGTTGTAGTGAATACCGCATCAATCGCTGGTTACGAGGGGCAGACGGGTCAGGTCGCCTACGGCTCTGCGAAAGCAGCCATTCTCGGAATGACACTTCCGATGGCACGTGATCTGGCCCCGCTTGGTATTCGCGTCTGTGCGATTGCTCCGGGCACGATGGGTACCCCACTACTTCTTAATGCGCCCGAGAGCATCACGAAGCCTCTTGTGGACAGCATTGTTTTCCCAAAGCGACTGGGAAAGCCCGAAGAGTTCGCAATGCTTGTCGAGTCAATTGCCCGCAATCCGTATCTCAACGGCGAGAACATCCGACTCGATGGAGCACTTCGTTTTCCGCCGAAGTGAGGGCAAAGTAGCTAGCGCTTTTCGTAGGTGATGTCTGACGCCTCGACATCCCATGTATTCGCGGTGACGCCTTCGTCGCGCAGTTCGCGCTTCAGCACGCGATCAACTGGCGAACGTGGAAGTTCTTCGCGGAACTCGATGTAGCGCGGTAATGCGAAGTAAGGAAGTTGGTCGATGCACCAACGGAAGAGTTCTTCCTCCGTGAGCGTTGCGCCAGGAGCGAGCGTTGCCGTGATCTTGAGGTCGTCTTCGGTAAGAGGACTTGGGACCGCGTGCACGGCAACATCGGCGAACGACCCGTGTCCCATGAGGATTGATTCAACCTTGAAACTTGAGATGTTCTTGCCGCGGCGACGCAAGTAGTCCGCTTTGCGATCAACAAAATAGAGGTAGTTATTGTCGTCGATGCGCTATTCGCCATTCTTGATAATCCAACTTCGTCAAACTTTTATGAAGAACTCGGTGCGTTCGGAATTGATGTTGATTATTCACGAATAGCGTACATGTTCACAAAAGTTGGAGTAACCAAACCGGTGCGTTGCCGTGCTGTTCGATGGGGCAGAAAGGAGCGCGCATCGTTTCCATCTCGCCAGGAATTATCGACACTGGGATGGGTCGTCTTGAAGCGTCGAACGAACCGTCAATGGCCGACATGGTTTCCGGAAGTGCTCTTCATCGCGAAGGGCAACCGGATGAACTCGCAGCAGTCGTTGCATTTCTCACTTCGAAAGAAGCCTCGTTCATCACGGGTACCGACATTCTTGTTGACGGCGGCGCAACCGCATCAATGCAAACGACAAACGAATAGTGCGCCGGGGGAATTTCTCGAAGTTCGATTCTGGGACCGACACCAGTACTCGACACAAACCAAGCTGATCTAATTAGTGACTTTCTGTGGTGCAGGAGCGTTTGTTGCGGCGGGGGATTCGTCCGCCTTTCAGCGGCCTTTCAGCGGCGTTGTAGCAACTGCGAAAGTGACACAACAGCGAAAATTCCGTCGTCGTCGCTCAGTTGAGCAAATGAAATTCCTCGTCCCATCTGGGTGTTGAAAATTGTTTCACCGGTAATGCCAACCCATTCGCCATTGGGGGGTCGAAGGATATGCGCGCTTACATCGGGGTTGATCATGGTGACAACGCCGGGATGACCTTGCAGTCCAATGAGGTTCGCGTAGTCAATGCCCAGTGTGAGGCGCGACGTAGCGCGGATTGGCTCGCCGGCCACAACAGGAACTTTTAAGCGAACCCAGTTTCCATGGCCGGAACCATCAAGATATGGCGTCTTACGCATTTCGACTGCTTTGAGAAAACCCGGGAGACCTTCGGTTGGTCCCATCATTGGGATTGAGTCTTCGGGTCGAGCGAGCGCGTCGGCGGGTCGAGCATCAGTAGTACTGGGCGGCATCCCTGATGCGTCGATTTCTTCCTCGCGCAATCGCAATGCAGTTGCGCGCACGAGTTCTACTTCGTCGGCAAAAAGTTGCAGAAGGACGACCTGAATTTTCTTTCCCTCGCGCAAGATGGTGGGGACAATGTTGAGACGTTTCCCCAAGGGGGTGGGATGAACGAGATCGACGGTAAGTCGACTCATTGTCATGGGGACGAGGGTGGGAACCTCTTCCAAGCAATGTCCTAAAAGGGCGAGCACTGCGCCGCCGTTTGCGGCATCCGGATCCCATCCGCCTTGGGTCAGGATGGTGCCGACGAATCCGTCGCCGTCAGGCAGAAACATTGCTTGTTCGTCCATTTCAACAACGATGCCAGCGCGGTACCCCAAAAAGCCAAACGCCAGCTTTACTCACTGTCGACATCGGGCGACATTCGGCGAGGGGGTCATTGCTCGCGACCAAAGCGCTCCTGTAGAGATCTACCGCCGACATGGTGGAACTGTGTTTGGTCTCAGTCGAAAACTGTTGAACGATCTGAACCTGCTGGTGAAGGCATCGAAGAGCTCACCGCCGACGAACGCGTAGACCAGCTCGACCGAGGCCGCGTGGTCGTGTTCGACGTCCGTCCGGAATCGGAGTTCGCCGCCGACTACATCGAAGGAGCGCGCTCATTGCCTCACGACAAGTTGGCCCGGTGGCTCGACTCGCTCCCGAAAAGTGGTGAGATCATCGCCAACTGCCGCGGCCCCTACTGCGTGTACGCCAACGATGCTGTCCGGCTCCTCCGGTCCAAGGGATTCAAGGCCCGACGCCTCAGCGAGGGCTACCCCGAATGGGAACGCGCCGGCCTCCCGGTGGAGCGCGCCGATGTCACCGAATGACGTAGCGCCGGTCGGCGTAGCTGCAATTCCTGACCTAAATGGTTGACTATTGCGTGGTCCCCAGTTAGATTCCTGACCAAACTACTCATGTATCTAGCCCCCGGACGTTCCATGACCTACTTCACCATTGATGCGGGCACCGCCGCCGACATTGGCTTCCATGGCGCCGAGCGCCGGGCACACGGCAAGTCGGTGCCCGGCTACGCGATGCTCCTCGGCGATTATGTCGGCGAGGAACGTATCGAGTTCGGAGAACGGGCCACCCGTCTGCCCACCAGGGTCGTACCCGAGACCGGCCCCTACGCCGCGGAGATCGGCGATTCGGAGGGCGCGACATAAGCCTCACAAATCTCTCCGCACCTGCGTTCAGTGATGCGGAGCTCGCCGATTTCAGCGCCACGTTCGAGACCTGGACCGCTCAGGAGATCATTTCCTGGGCCGTCGAGTGCTTCGCGCCGCATCTCGCGTTGACCGCATCGATGACCGACGCGGTACTCATCGACCTCGCCGTCAAGGTCGACCCCGCCACCGAGGTCGTGTTCATCGACACCGGCTACCACTTCCCCGAGACGCTCGAGACGGTGGAACGGGTGCGACAGCACTACGGACTCAACTTGCGCATGATGACGGTGCAGCGTCAAGACGAACCGCTCTGGCAGGCCGATCCCGAGAACTGCTGCTCAGCGGTGAAGGTCGGGCAACTCGACCGGGCCCTGTTGGGCAAAGCAGCCTGGATGAGCGGGTTGCGTCGGGCCGAGGCCGACTCCCGGGTCACTGCTCCCCTCGTCGCCCGTGACCTTCGCGGTCTGGTCAAGATCAATCCGATCGCCAAGTGGTCCGATGAGGACGTGGCCGAGTACATCGTCGACAACGACGTCATCGTGAATCCCTTGCTGCTCGACGGATTTACCTCGGTCGGCTGCCAACCGTGCACGCAACGTCCAACCGACCCCAACGATCCCCGTTCAGGTCGGTGGGCGGGTCGATCCAAAACCGAATGCGGACTTCACATGCTCTAGCGCGGCTCCCGACCCGCACTTCGACGCGTCGACAGGGTTTGACCCCTTGTGTGTCGAGAAAACCAGACCACCGAGTCTCTCTACCCGAACCCAGTCCGAATAAGCCTGCCAAGGAGAAGCCCATGACCGACAACACCCCCGTCTCCAAGGTCGAAGGGATTAAGGCCGCCAGCGATCACCTGCGGGGCAGGATCGCCGAGGAGTTGGCCGGCGAGGTCCCGGTCTTCTCCAGTGAAAGCCTCGAGCTACTCAAGTTCCACGGGATCTACCAGCAGGACGATCGCGACGTTCGCTCCGAGCGGAAACGCCAGGGCCTCGGCCTCGATCACGTCGGCATGGTGCGGGTAAGCATTCCCGGCGGAACCCTCAACGCTGAGCAGTACCTGTCCATGGACAATCTGTGCGACGCGCTGGGCAACGGCACTCTGCGGATCACTAGTCGCCAGGGGATCCAGTTTCACTTCGTTCACAAGGGCGATCTGACCTCGTTGCTTTTCACTCTCAACCACCATCTGATCACCACCCTGGGGGCCTGCGGCGACGTGGTGCGCAACACCATGTGCTGCCCGGCGCCCCTCGTCGACCGCGGCCGCACCGAAGTCCATGCCTATGTCAACGAGGTGGCTCGCCGCTTCCGACCCCGCACCCACGCCTACTACCAACTCTGGCTCGATGGTGAGCGAGCGGTGAGCGCCGAGACGCCCGATGACGAGCCAATCTACGGCGCCACCTATCTCCCCCGGAAGTTCAAGATTGGCTTCGCCTTCCCGAGCGACAACTGTGTGGATGTGTACACCCAGGACATCGGGATCGTGCCCGTGCTCGACGGCGACTCCCTGCGGGCGTTCACCGTGCTGGTCGGCGGAGGCATGGGCAAGAACCACACCAACCCCGACACCTTCTCCCGGCTGGCCGACCCGCTGGCCACGGTCGCCGCCGACAAGCTGTTCGAAGTGATCGAAGCCATCGTCAAAGTTCAGCGAGACAACGGCAACCGCAGCGACCGCGAGCAAGCCCGGCTCAAGTATCTGATCCACGGTTGGGGGATCGAGCGGTTCCGAGCCACCGTCGAGGAGTGCCTCGGCTACTCGCTGCCCGAGGCCGAGCCCGTCGTCTTCACCGGCGCCGAGGACCATCTCGGCTGGCACCCCCAGGGCGACGACCGCTGGTTCCTTGGGGTCAAGGTCGAAAACGGCCGCGTCGTCGACCGCGACGGCGTGCGGATGCGATCGGGGCTGCGAGCAGTCATCGAGCAGTTCTCACCCGGGGTGCGCTTTACCCCCAGGGAGTCCGTACTACTGACCGACCTGGCCGAGGAGGACCGGCCGAGCGTGGATGCGCTGCTCGCCGAGCACGGCGTGATGCCGGCCGAGCAGTGGGTGCCCATCAAGCGCAACTCCTTCGCCTGCCCGGCCCTACCTACCTGCGGGCTGGCCCTCACCGAGGCGGAGCGGACTCTCCCCAGCCTGCTCGACGAGATGGAGGTCGACCTGGAAGCGCTGGGGCTAGGTGGGCTCGACGCCCATGTCCGCATGACCGGCTGCCCCAACGGGTGCTCTCGGCCGTACACGGCAGAGATCGGCATCGTGGGGCGAGGCAAGAACAGTTACGACATCCACCTTGGGGGGGAGACGATCGGCGTCCGCCTCAACGTCGTGTTCGCCGAAAATATCCCCCGTGACGAGTTAGTCAACGTGTTGCGCCCGGTGCTGGTGCACTACCGCGACCACCGTCACGACGGGGAGCGGTTCGGCGACTTCTGTCACCGCATGGGAGTCGAGCACCTGCGAGGCGAGCTCGGCACCGAACGTTGGGTGCGCAAGCCTCGGCGGGCGGCCAACGCGGACGGAGCCGATGCGGGCATCGCCTGAGTCACGTGTCGGGCCAGTGGTCAGGTAGCTGTCACCAGCCTTTCCGACGCTGATGCGCTCCGCCTATGGGCTCGACGATCATCTCATCGCTCGCGCATTATTGGTAGCGGGCCGGCGTCGGATGTCGGCGCCGATTCAGCTGAGCTTGGACTTGCGCTCTTCGTAGTCGGCGGTCTCGATCTCACCGCGTGCATAGCGGTTGTCGAGTACCTCGCGGGCAGTCGGCCCGGAACTCTTGACACCCGTGTTGGACGGCGTCCCGCCAGCTGACCGGGTGGCGTAGACGACCGCCCAGACGATGACGCCGATGATGAGTACCCCGAAGACCATCATGATCGTCATCCCGATCCAGAACGTTCCGTTGTTGAAGTCCATGTGGTCGCCGTATCGCCCGGACATCTGGGCCAGTGTTGTGGTTGCGAAGGACATGCCGTCCACCTTTTCGGACTAGCGGGTGTTGGGCCAGATCTTGGGTGACTCCACGAGCCGGAACCACCGTAGACCGGACTGCCGGATTGATGGGGTTGAATGCGGCGGTCTCTGGTCCAGTGATTCGGTTCTGCGCTTTTGGCGCAACGGCGCTTCTCTAGCCGTTGAGGCGGCCGTAGCTCGATGGGGCCATTCCACCAGCCGTCGAGGGCGGAAGGGAACCCGCCTTCAGCTCTGAATCCACGGGCCTGAAGCCCGGTCTGGTGGGCCAGCAGATATACTACGACGCGTTGTCGTATTTCGTCCCTTCTGTTCCCGTACCGAATCCCCTGGAGATCCTTGATGAAGCCTCGCATTTTCGTTCCTGCTGTCGTCCTTTTGTGTGGAGTGTTCCTCGCCGCGTGTTCAAGTTCTGGGGATCACAGTGGAATGAACATGGGTGGGGCTAATGAGACCATGCCGATGGGCGATTCGCCGGCTTCTTCGATTGCCGCTAGCGCAGATTTCAACTCCACCGATGTGGGCTTCGCCCAGGGGATGATCCCGCATCATGCCCAGGCCATCGAGATGGCCGACATGGCCATCGCTACCAGCACGAACGCAGATGTGCTTGCCCTCGCCAAGCAGATCAAGGCTGCACAGGACCCCGAGATCGAGCAGATGACTTCGTGGCTGAAGTCTTGGGGTCAGAAGGTCCCCGGTATGACCATGAGTGGCACCCACGACATGACGGGAATGAACGACATGATGACCGACGGCATGATGAGCGAGATGGACATGACGAAGTTGGCGCAATCTACGGGGCCATCCTTCGATCGGTTGTGGCTTGAAATGATGGTCCTCCACCACCAAGGCGCGGTGACGATGGCGAAGGCGGAACTTGTCGACGGCAAGAATTCGGGAGCGAAGACCCTCGCCCAGAACATCATCACGGGCCAGCAGACCGAGATCGACAAGATGAACGCGCTTGTGTCCTCGATGCCGTCATGAACTCAGCGACCGACGCATAGTCTGAGCATCGACGCATAGTCTGACCATCCAGGAGGAAGTGTGACGACAAGCCGCCGACCATTGGGTTCCCTCGAGGCCGGTGTGCTCGAGATTCTGTGGGCGGGCGATGCACCGCTCACCCCGGCTGATGTTCTCGAGCGCCTCGATGCAGATCTGGCATACACGACGGTCATGACGATCCTGACGCGGCTCTGGAATAAGGGACTCGCCGACCGGATGAAGACCGGACGCGCGTACTCCTACTCGGCAACGACATCCGAAGCCGGATTCGTGGCCGCTCGCATGCGCCAGACGCTCGATGCCAGCAGCGACCGGATGGCGACAATGGGGCAGTTCCTCGACGGCCTCGACGAGCAGCAGCACCAGCAGTTGCGCAAGCTCCTCGAGGATCGTTCATCATGAACTTCTTCATCCTTCTGCCGCTCGCCGTCGTATTGTCGGGCATCGCCGCCGCGTGGTTCCTCCCTCGCTACATGACGCCTTCCCTTGGTGTGCAGGTCATGACCGCAGGCGTTTTGCTGGCGGCAGTCGCCACGATCGCCGCGATGGTCCAGATCGCCGCCGCCGGCCTTTCAGTTATCCCCGTCGTTGCTGATGTGCTCGGTTGGTGTCGCGCGCTCTACGGCGGGCAGCACGGAGTGTCTCCACTGTTCGGATCGATCGCCCTCATTGTTCTCGTGGGTGGGGTGGTTGGGGCGGTGCGGTATGTCATTCGTGTTCGTCGAGCAAGCCTCGAATTCGCGAGTGTTGATGGTGTCGAGATCGTCGATGTCGACGGCCCGATCGCATTCGCAGTGCCGGGCCGACCGGGCGGTGTCGTGATTGGACGCCAGTTGCTCGAGACACTCGATCGAAGGGAGAGCACCGCGGTGCTGGCCCACGAGAACGCCCACCTCCGTCACCATCACCATCGCTACGTTCGCATCGTCGAAACCTCCGCAGCGGCGTTCCCGTTCCTTCGCCCCTTCTCCCGGCAGGTCAGGTTTCTCACCGAGCGTTGGGCAGACGAGGTCGCAGCCCGTCTCGTGGGATCGAGGGAAGTGGTGGCTATGGCGATCGCCCGGGTTGCGCTCATGGCCCCGTCTGGATACTCGAGCTATGTGCTTGGCTTCTCGGGATCTGGAGCGGCACGACGGGCCGAGGCTCTGATGGCCCCGGAGCCGAGTCGCATGCCGCGTGTGGTTATGGCCGCTGGGGTGCTCGTGACCGTGATCACCTTCGGGTCCGGTGTTCAGGTCCATCATCTCCTCGACTTCTTGGCCCACGTCTGCGGGATCTGACCCGGGGCGCACCCGACCAGAACGACCGAGTAGGTACCATCTGCGACACAGCGTCGTAGGAGCGTGCCGCCATGGCCCTTCGCTCGGCTTCAGGACCACATCTGCTCAGCCTGCGAGCCATCACGAACAAGCCAGGGATGATCAGGCGCTCCCGTTTTCGACCGGCGTTTACAAGCGGTCGTCCACGAGGCGATTCGCCGCGTCGTGGCCGTCAACGCGGTGCTCCTCAAGCGACACCGGCTTCCTCCTCAAGGGGCCACCTCTGCGTGACGCTTCTTCGGCGTCGCGGCACGCCCGACCGATTGCCGCCATCACACTCGAGCATTGATGATGAACTCGGCGTTGGTCTGTTGGTAGGCCCACAGGCCGAAGATCGTGATTGCCAACACCAACAATCCGGCTCGTGACCAACCGACCTCCACGTTGAACCAGCGGTGTGTCGCGAATCCGAGGATCGCTCGGATGACGCCGAGTACACCGAACGCCATCACGAGGAAGCTGACCGGGTTGTAGTGCCAGGCAGTGGCGAAGTCACCGCGCGCGATCGCAGTCGATCCACGCGTCAGCCCGCATGTCGGCTCCACCCAGCCGAAAGCGTGAGTCGGCATCAGAATGTCGAACGGGAGTCCGCCGATGACCGCCAGCACAATTGCCGCCACGACGCCGCCCACTGTGAAGTAGGTGAACCATCGCATCCTGTCGGTATTTTCGACTCTGAACTCCCGGTGCATTGTCCATCTGTTGTAGCAGCCATCTCGGCCCTCGCGATCGCCGAGCCATACGCTCAGCCTGGCCGCCACCATGGTGTTCGAGTTCGCGTCGACCAACCTGGACATCGAATTCGGCGTGGTCCTGGCGCTATTGACATGGCGGATGACCGGGTTCCTGTTCGTGACCTTCTACGTCGCGATGGTCGCCGCCGGCCTGGGTGGTCACCGCTACTGCGTGAGCATCGTGGTCATGAGGGCGGTGATGATGGCGAGGACGACCTCGAGCGCGTCGTGGGCGCCGTCGGCCTCGCCCTTTTCGAAGTCGTCGCCTTCGGTCGCCATCGTGTTGGTCACGTGCGCCACACAGATCACTGCCTGGTCCCGAGCAGTGGCGTAGGCGTACAGGGCGGCGGCCTCCATCTCGACGGCGACGATGCCGAGTTGTTCGGCATGCTCGATCGCCGTGGTCGTCTCGCGATAGGGAGCGTCGGTGGTCCAGGTCGACCCGAACAGGACGGGTTGGTTCGTCCCGGGAACGCACCGTCGAGCCGGTCCAGGAGCGCGACTGGGGCATCGGCCCACTGGGTCGGTGGGAGGTAGTGGTGACTGGTGCCCTCGTCGCGCAGGGCCTTGTCGATGATGACGAAGTACGGAGGCTCGGCGATCGGTGTGATCGACCCCGAGGAGGTGACGCTGACCAACAGCTCACAGCCCGATACGGCGAGCTGTTCGGCCAGGAGCACCGCGAACGAGGCGCCGACTGCGCAGCCGATGACACCGACCTCGGTGCCGCCGAGATCGAAGACCCACAGGGTCGTGTGGTAGCAGGCCCACCCCGGATGCTCGACCGCGGCGCCGGTGGATGCGAGGTGGCGGACGATGTCGCCGTCGGGGTCAAGCAGGCACACTTTCGGAACCGCGACGTCCGGCCGGTTGCGTTGGCGTCGCCCTTCGCGCAGCAGGTTCTCGGGGTGGAATACCGAGGATTCATCGTACGCCTTGGCTGCACGCAGCGGGGATTCTTCGAATGACATGGGGTGAGTGATGTAGCTCTCGGGCTAGGCATTGGCGGGAAGCATCATTGTGGCGCCTCGCGGGTGAGCGTCGCACATCTTCACCAACACCACGACACCGGAGGCCGCTGGAGTTGATTCGGAATCTTGGACACGTGTGGGTCTCCTGCACGATCTGGTGACATCTGAGTTGTGGTGCCGAGGGGTGAAGTGCACCGAATGCGTCGAGTGCGCCGAGTGCGTTGGCGACAACGGCGCTGGCACACTGTGTTCATGATTGATCCAGACACAAAGCGGTGCCTCGGGCAGATGATCAAAGGAGTGCAGGTGGTCGCCGCAACGCACAACGGGGTCACTCGCGGCTACACCTCTCATTGGGTGACGCAAGTGTCGTTTGAGGAACCTGTCGTGATGGCGTCGATCTCTTCGAAACACGACACCTGGCCACTGCTTCAGGAAAGTAAAAGGTTCACCGTGTCGGTTCTGGCTGCGGATCAAATTACCGAAGGTCAGTACTTCAGTTATCCCGGTCGCAAGTTTCGTTACATCGCTCCTGAGTTTCTTCAAGAGATTGATGGCTACCCCGTTGTTCCAAATTGCATCGCGTGGTTTAGTTGCGAAGTGTTCGACCGCGTCACGATGATTGATCACGAACTTGTTTTTGGTCGTATCACTGCATCGGGCGAAGGGCGACTCAAAGCCCCGCCACTTCTTTATTCAAGTCGTCACGGTTGGCGGGTCACTGGCGACAAAGCTCGTGAACCTGGAGTTTCTATTCGAGACAAACTCCTTGCGCGCCTCAATGATGAACCGTCAAAGGATGCAACGACTTCATGAGTACTCCTGCTGAACAACGGCCGTTAGTGACGCACGATGTGCACACAGAAGAACTACCGGCGCTTCCCCAACGAGATTCACGAATCATCGCTTCACAATGGATCGAAGCGCCAAGCACCATTCGAACACTGGGCGATGATCTGAAAGCAGAAGCCGGATATCTGCGGGGGATTGGCCGCTATCTACTTTGGCGCGCCGGTCCAGCGGTGCGGGCGCATGCTCGTTACGGTGCCGTCGATAGCAGCGACCTCACTCGAATCTGGACGTTCGAATTAGACCCAGAGGGGAACGGTCACGGACTGGGACCAGACGGGCACATTCATGATCGGTTTCGAACGTGGAAGGAAGCGCTGCGCGATGACCAAACCGGCGAGTAGCCACGTGAATAATTTGTGAGGGTTGTAAGCGAAGAGCGTTTTCGGTCAGTGACAAATTGAGTCGGCAAGATTGAGTCGGCAAGATTGAGTCGGCAAGGACGTGAGCTCCTCTCACTCATCTCCCATGACGAGAATCTCATGACGAGAAGCTGTGCTTCCGCCGCGCAACATGTTGTTGCTCACTACTGTCCATCCCGTTTCACTGCGCGGCGCCATTCGCTCTTGGTGTTCACACTTGGTGTTCACACTTGTAGTCGCCCAATATTATTGGATTTTTTCGTTACAGATTTTTATCAAGGGGGATCACGCCATGGCAGCTACTGACACTGTCCGAGAGTTCTGCGCCGCTATCGGCCGGAAAGATCTCGACGCGGTCGAAGCGCTCATGGACGAGAAGATCGTGTACCACAACATCGGCACCGAGCCCGCGGTCGGTCGTGACGCTTCGCTCGCCGCAGTGAAGTTCCAGTTCGACATGTTTGACCCGATCTCGTTCCGCATTCGCAATCTCGCCGCAGATGGCGACACCGTTTTGACCGAGCGCGTCGACGAGATCACCGTCAACGGAATCACTGCTCCCGTTCCTGTCATGGGCACGTTCGAGGTGCGAGACGGCCTCATTCTTCAGTGGCGCAACTACTTCGACGTGGGCCTCGTTGGCAAGCTCTTGGCCGGCGAAGACGTCGCGGCGCTACTCCCGCAGTAACGACCGCGTTCACACACCCGCCGTTGCGTCGGTCCACCGCCGACGCGGATGAAGGAGTGCTCCGGTGACCATCGCCATGCTCACTATCCCCGAGGACGGGGCCGAACGGCCGACCAACTATCTCGCCCACCAGGTGAAGAAGGAGTCGACGCCACAGGGTCGGCTTCGGGGCTGGGTCGTGGGCGTGCTCTCGCCGGCGGCCGACGAAAAGATCGCGGTGGCGGAACTCGGCAGCGCCGACCCCGTGCTTGACGCCTCGCTCGGGGCGCACGCGATCATCGGCCGGCTCTCCGACCATCTCTGGCTGCGTGAGCGAGCGGCCCGCGCCGAGGTTGACCATCTCGTAGCGTTCTGCATCGGTGCCGTGACGAGGACCATTCCCGAGGACCGGACGGACGGATCGGGTCGATGACGAACCATGCGCCCGTGTTCGTCCGCGAGGAGTTCCGCGATCACCTCGCGTGGCTGACCCTCGATCGCCCCGATCGACTCAACGCCTTCACCGGAGCGGGCTATCGCGATCTGCGACAGGCGCTCGAACGCGCCGAGGCCGACCCCGAGGTCCGTGTGATCGTGCTCACCGGGAACGGACGAGCCTTCTCCGCCGGCGCCGACTGTTCCCTCCTCGACGGCACGGCCTCCGCTGACGACCGCCGACTGGCCGCCGACGAGTTCCCCGCGATGCTCGAGGCACTCGGTGGCTGTGCGAAGCCGGTCATCGTCGCGGTGAACGGCCTGGCCGTCGGCATCGGCTGCACGCTCCTTCTGCACTGCGATCTCGTGCTCGTGGCGGAATCGGCAAAACTGCGTCTGCCGTTCACCGCTCTCGGGGTCACGCCCGAGGCCGGGAGTAGCGCGCTCCTCCCCGCCAGGGCCCGTTGGGGCGACACCATGTGGGCGATGCTCTCCAGCGAGTGGATCGATGCCACCACAGCGCACGAGATGGGCATTGCCTGGCGCGTCGTCCCCGACGCCGACCTCGTCGCGGAGGCCACTCGCACCGCTATGACCATTACTGCACGCGATCCCGCCGCCGTGGCGGCCACGAAGCGACTCCTACTCGCCGGACGCTCTGACATCATCCGCTACGCTATGGAGCGGGAGTACACGGAGATAAGCGCGCTGTCAGTGGCCCGAAACACCATCACGACCGGCCACACAAAGGATCTGAAAGACCCCTGAGACGTCCCGTAGTTGATCGCCTACTGGCCTGTCTCTCTGCTTCCTAGGCACTCCCCATTGACTGGAGCCCAGGGCATCGGGCAGCTGGCGGGAATGTCGATGCTGAAAGCGTGGTTAACGCTGTCGTCCATGCGGGAGCCGTACCCGTGGCAACGATGTCGGTCGGTGTGGTGTCAGACGCGGCGGGGTTGTTCTGCGAGCCGCACCCCGACGCGATCGCCGCGACGGCCACAGTCACGGTCATGACTGCGACTGCGACGGCGACGGCGCCGAACTGGATCGGATCGGATCGGATCGGTCAAGCGGGTGGATGTATGGACCGAACCTACCGCCGACGTACTCCCACGTCTCCTGAGCCCGACCCTGACCCTGACCCCGACCCCGACCCCGACTGGGCCCGGCTCGAACGCGAATGGGAATGCGAATGTGAACGCGACTGGGCTTGAACGTGAACGTGAACGCGACTGGGCTTGAACGTGAACGTGAACGCGAACGTGAACGCGGGCTTGAACGAGAATGCGAATGCGAATGCGAATGCGAATGCGAATGCGAATGCGAATGCGAACGCGAACGCGAACGAGAACGCGTAGGGAAGGCCGCTGAGTCGTTCGGCCTATTTCGGCGTTTTCGGTGTTCGGGGCCGGGTGACTGTCTCACCTCGTTTGTAGTGTTTGTTGTATGGAGATCGCAGTGGCCACGGGGCTTCGGGAGATGACGGAGATCGCAGAGGCGGTCGGTCGTGGTCTGGCTGGATACGACCCGGCGTTGGTGTCGGCGTCTG
>Ga0105051_10004195_pt1 | contig 16849 bp, 15 predicted proteins | sample FRY02_FD_78383 | JGI IMG/M metagenome (GOLD analysis project Ga0105051, IMG submission 78383) | Freshwater microbial communities from Lake Fryxell liftoff mats and glacier meltwater in Antarctica - FRY-02 (megahit assembly) | ecosystem: Environmental > Aquatic > Freshwater > Ice > Glacier... | reverse complement strand
GCTCGATGATGTGTTTGATGTTCAAATGCTTTGTTCAACCAACCAAACTGGTCGGTTTCATAATTCCCGCGTTTTATAAGGCTGTCCATTTTTGAAGCATCCATATTCCTTATCGATTGGATTGCGAAGTCATAACACTCCATCACTACTTTCGTAAGTGAGGCTTTATTCTTGAATTCATCCGCTTTTTCGAGCACTTTGCCTTGATAAATCGGGCTTGCCCCGGTACCACTGGCAACTAATCCAATGGTTCCTTGCGACATATGCAACATTTGCTCGGCAAAACTGCGGAGGTCGGGAATGGGTTTAAAATTAATTCCATCTTCAGGCATGGCATCCAGGTATTCCCTGGTATAAATTTTTGCTCTTTCCCAGTCGACAATCATGTTCGCTTTGACCACTTCATTATTCAGCCCTTGTGCAATAATGGAATTACTCATCATTAAAAGGCCACAAACAGTCAATATTAATCTTAAACTTTTCATTCTTATTTCTAAAATTAATTAAATCATCGCATTAAATTCCCTGCAGGATCCACCCTGACATTAAAAGGCTGAAGATAACGGTCAGCAAGAATGCCGAATTCTTTTCTGGTGATATTTCTCATCAAATCAAACTTGCTATTAAATTTGAAACTCACTTTCCAACCTTCCTCAATCTCTTTTTTCAATTCCTCACCCCGTGTTGCTGTAAACATAAATAGACTGATGGCATCTCCGATTGTTAAGGTGTCAGCTTTATTGTCGGCGAACCAAATCTGACTTCTAGTATAGAATTCTTTCATTGGTGGTCTTAGCTCCGCTGCTGTAATCGTACCGGCAGTATCAAATTTGATTTTATTAATATTTCCTTCTTTCACCATAATCGATTTCATCAGTCCACTAAGCCCTAGTTGCTGAAAGGCCTTAAAATTAGGATCCTTCAGATCAATATCAGAATAAGGGATCAGCATTGCATTAAAAGCAAGTAATTCGCCCTGTACTACCCTGATATTAATTGCCTTGGTAGTAGTCTTAAAGAATGCACAATAGGCTGCAATTGTTCCGGCAGCCTGCCCCACCGACATTCTTTCGGTTTTTAATTTTCCAATTTGTTTGGGAATGACAATAAAATTTTCAAAACCAGTCGGAATTAATGCGCCGAGGGGTATTGAAGCAATTGAACGTTCATTATTAGCTAGTCCCAAATATCCTGTTGCAATTCCACTTCTAATCAGCTTAGTATCGAAAGGATTATCAGTTTTTAACGGTACGGTCACAGCCTTTTTCAAATCTATTCTAAGTAAAGACGCTAATAACGCATTATCAGTTGCATCCACAACCACATCTGCCTTTATCTTCTGGCCCCCTTTAAGCCTCACTTCCCATCCTTTACCGTCTTTTGTTATTTCATCTACCACATTATTGTGGTTGAGATTAAGGTTATTGACAGTGTCAGCTATATTTTTTATCAGAGCATTTGCTTTATTAAGGTTAATTTTTTGGCTTAGGATTGAATCAGTTAATTTGCTTTTCTTTTTCTCTTTCAATAGATAATGGTTCCTGATATTCCATAAATAATGAAGATCTTCTTCTAAAAAAACAGGATTTACTGATAATGATTGTGTTAGATAAGTTGTTTTGGCACCTGAACGTGCAGATTGTATAGCTGCAGAAACACCTGCGGGCGTGTTTCCAACAACCAAAACCCCTGTTTTTAATGTTTGCGCCTGTAAAAACAGGCTAAACAGAACAAGGAAAAAGAATAATGAAAAATGTTTGATCATAATTATAATTATCAAAGCCTTAAATTACTGTTTCTTTCATTAAATTTATTCAGATTCAATAATCAGCAAATATGAAACTTCATTTACGTAGAAATAGTATCCTATTAATTCTTTGCATCCTAAGTTTTACTCTGGGAGGGTTTATTACCCAAAAATTTGAAGAGGAGAAAATTACCATCGCCCTTGTTAAGCAGGCCCAAAAAATTATAGGATTGAATTTCACTGATGCGGAGGCTGATACTATGCTACAGGATCTGGAAGGACAGCGGAAAAGTTTTGTGGCTTTACGAAAGCTCAATATTCCCAATTCGGTTTCACCTGTATTAAACTTTAATCCCCTTCCAACGGCTTATCGCTTTCCTGATCAGGCAAATTATTTTAAGGTGACTGCCCAGCAGCAAGTTAAACTTCCTGCCGACAGACAGAAACTGGCTTTCTTTTCCATAACACAACTAGCCGGATTGATACAAAGCAAACAAATCACATCAGTAGAATTGACTCGCTTTTTCATTGAACGCGTTAAGAAATATGATCCGGTTTTGCTTTATGCAGTAAGTATTACTGAAGAGCGAGCCATGAAGCAAGCCAGAAAGGCTGATGCAGAGATTGCAGCCGGAAAATACAGGGGATTGCTACATGGAATACCATTTGGCGCTAAAGATCTGCTTGCCACAAAAGACTACAAAACTACCTGGGGATCTGTTGCTTATAAGGATCAGAATATTGATATGGATGCAACGGTAATTACACGTCTCGAGAGTGCAGGAGCGGTTTTGATTGCTAAGTTGACCCTCGGCGAACTGGCGATGGGTGATGTTTGGTTTGGTGGAAAGACAAAAAATCCATGGGATATAAAACGCGGATCAAGCGGTTCTTCTGCAGGTTCTGCATCTGCAGTTGCTGCAGGTTGTCTGCCTTTCGCCATTGGATCTGAAACGCTAGGTTCTATTGTTTCACCATCTACAGAATGCGGTACTACCGGACTTCGCCCGAGTTTTGGCCGTATAAGCAAACATGGAGCCATGGCATTAAGTTGGAGCATGGATAAGTTAGGTCCTATTACCCGGAGTGTTGAAGATTGTGCCATTGTATTTAATGCCATTCAGGGCGCTGATGGAAAGGATCTCAGTGTAATTGAAGCCCCCTTTAATTATACTTCTCCTATCGGAACAAGCCTCAAGGGTATACGTATCGGTTACATTGAGTCTGAATTCAAGCTTAAATATTCAAATTCATCCAATGACAGCATTACACTTATTAAGTTGAAGGAATTAGGTGCCGAACTGATTCCTATTGAGCTTCCTGCATTACCTTACAGTGATATGCTTATCGTTTTATCAGCTGAATCGGGTGCCGCATTTCAGGAGCTCAGCCTTTCAAACCGTGATGACCTGTTGGTTAAGCAGGATAAAAATGCTTGGCCAAGCGGATTTCGCTCTGCACAATTTATACCTGCAGTAGAATATATTCAGGCAAACCGAGCAAGAGCCTTATTGATTGACCAGTTGAACCAGAAAATGAAGGATATTGATCTATTTGTTGCTCCTGCTTTTGGGATAAATTTGCGTGCGAGCAATTTAAGCGGTCATCCCTGTGTAGTTTTACCAAATGGGTTTAGAAACGGTCTTCCCGGTAGCATTACCTTTACCGGACAGTTATTTGGTGAAGGAAAATTATTGAAGGTGGCTCAATCTTATCAAAAAGCTACCCTCTTTAATCAAAATCATCCGACGTTAAATTTTTAGGAATTCCTAAATCTCTATTTGAACATCGTTTATATGCAAAAAAGTATTATCAAAATTTTTGAACTGCAAAAGCTTCATAGCATCAGTTTACGCAATACGGGTTCCAAAGAGCGAAAGGAAAAGCTGAAAAAGCTGAAGTTGTTGATTCAGGAAAATGAAGGGCTAATATTTGAGGCACTTCAAAAAGATCTTCGAAAATCTGAGTTTGAGGCGGCATTGACTGAGGTGTATTTTGTTTATGCTGAAATAGATTTTGCAATAAAAAATCTATCGTCGTGGATTAGCCCGCGCAGGGTTTCGGCTGGATTGAGTAGTTTTTTCACAAAAAACAGAATATTTTATGAGCCGAAGGGTGTTTCTTTGATCATTGCCCCCTGGAATTACCCATTTCAATTGCTGATCGCACCGCTTGTTTCTGCGATTTCTGCTGGTAATTGTGCTATGCTTAAACCTTCTGAATTAAGTCCCGCAACTACCTTAGTTGTTTTAAAATTGATTAATGATAATTTTGATCCAAAGGAAATAGCTTGTTTTGAAGGCGGAGTTGAGGTGTCAGAAGCTTTGCTGGAATTACCTTTTGATCATATTTTCTTCACAGGAAGTCCGAAAATTGGAAAAGTTATTATGGCCGCCGCTGCCCGGCACCTAAGTTCTGTAACCCTTGAGCTTGGGGGTAAATCGCCGGCAATCATTACTGAAGATGCAGATTTACAAAAGGCAGCTGAAAAGATTGTATGGGGCAAGTTTATGAATTCTGGACAAACCTGTATCGCTCCTGATTATGTTTTGATTCATTCGAGTAAGGAGCAGGAGTTTCTCCGGCTAGCTTCATTAATGATTCAGAAGCTGTTCTATAACAATAATGTACTTGATAAAAACAGTTATGGTAAGATCATCAGCTCTAATCATTATCAGCGTTTGAAGGTGCTTCGTGATAGCGCAATAGAAGACGGAGCCTTGATTATAAAAGGTGGTAATGATAGTGATGAAGACCAGACAATCGAACCTGTTTTGCTAAGTAAGGTCTCAGAATCTTCTACCATTATGCAAGAAGAAATATTCGGCCCTTTGCTTCCCGTGATGAGCTATGAATCTATTGATAAGGCCATAAATTTTATTAACCAGAAGCCAAAACCGCTCGCATTATATATTTTTTCGGGTTCAGATGATATTATTGAGAATATGATTAGGCAGACCTCAGCTGGCGGTACCTGCGTGAATGATGTGGTCATTCATATTTCGAATCCTAACTTACCCTTTGGAGGGATTGGAAACAGCGGTTCCGGCAGTTGTCATGGTTTCTTTGGTTTTAAAGCATTTTCACATGAACGTGCGGTAATGTTTCAATCAAAAATAGATTTCAGTAAGATTGCATATCCACCCTATCCTGAAAAGAAGAATCTCCTAAAATGGCTTAAAAAGATTATGTAATGATTGATGTTTTGCATTTATTTCCTGCACTCAATTCTTCCCTAATCGAGGTATTGTCGGGACTTGATCGGCAGCAATGGAATAATGATACGATATGCAGGCAATGGAAAGTAAGGGATATTGCCGCTCATTTACTGGATATAAACTTAAGACGTCTTTCTATAGGCAGGGATGCTTCTAAGTCAGAGTCTCCGAATTTCCAAACTTATCAGGAACTTCTTGATTTTTTGAACAGCCAAAATGCCGATTGGGTGAAGGCTTACCGAAGAGTTAGTCCGGAAATCATAATAGAACAATTAACTATAACTCAGGAACAACTTTACCAATACCTTATTACCCTTGATATGGATGAAAAAGCCCTTTTTCCTGTTTCATGGGCCGGTGAAGATGTTTCTACAAACCGTTTTGATATCGCACGAGAGTATACTGAAAGATGGCATCATCAGCAGCAAATCAGGCAGGCAGTAGGGTCAAAATCCATTCTTGACAGGGAATTATATCATCCATTTCTGCAGATCTGCCTGCAGGCATTACCATATCATTATAGAAGCTTCGAATACCCTGAAGGTACTTTGTTAAGGGTTGAGATTGTAGGAGATGCAGGCGGAGCATGGTCAATTGTTCGCAAAGGCAATAAATGGGAATTCAGCAATCAGCACGGTGAAGTCACTTCACAAATATATATTGATCAGAACATAGCCTGGATGCTCTTCTCAAAAGGTATTGAGATCAATGAGGCTAAACAGTACTGGCAGGTAATTGGGGATCAAGATTTAGGCAGACATGCCTTATCCATGCATTCGTTTATTGTTTAATTTCAAATTATTTATATGAGCAGTGATTTAGAAAAGCTAAGATTTCCAATTGGGAAATATAAAATGGAGCCTGTAGCAGTGCAGGACTATCCTATGCTAATTGATCAGTTGGAGGCATTGCCCGATAGGATTAGGGCTGAGATTTCCGGACTAACTGATGAACAGCTAGACACTCCTTACCGTGAAGGAGGATGGACATTGAGGCAAGTGGTTCATCATCTGCCTGATAGTCATTTAAATGCCTATATGCGTTTTAAGCTAGCTATAACTGAAGATAATCCAGTTATAAAACCCTATGAGGAGGCTCTTTGGGCCGAATGTAGAGAAGCAAAACATGGGGCAGTGAATGATTCTTTAGATCTGCTAGATAGTTTGCACAGAAGATGGGTGTCGTTTTTAAAAACCCTGAACCCAGAAGATTTTAACCGAAAATATTTTCATCCCACGCAGGGAAAAAATTATGTCTTAAGTACTGTCTTAAGTTTGTATGTATGGCATGGGAAACATCACCTTGCCCATATTACTGAAACGAAGAAAGCTAGAGGCTGGTAACAAAAAGGCCTCATCAGCAAATGCTGATGAGGCCTTTTCTATTTATTTTCTTTTTATTGTGCGCTTGACTTTGCTTCCTGTTTCATGGTCTCGTTTGCAACGATCACGATTTCAACACGACGATTTTGGGCTTTGCCATCTTCAGTTGTGTTATCAGCTATTGGCTCACTTTCGCCTCTGCCTTCTACTGATAATCGGCTTGAACTGATGCCCTGACCCAAAGCATAGTCTTTAACAGCCTTAGCGCGTCTTTCGGATAAACGTCTGTTATACTCATCTGAACCAGAAGCATCGGTATGTCCAACAACTAAGATTGTTGTTTCCGGATTGTTTTTCAAAGAGACAGCTAGGTTTTCAATGTTAGTACGTGCTGCTGATTTAACTGCATACTGATTAACATCAAATAAAATACCGGAATCAAATTTCACGATAATACCTTCACCCTCACGTATTACCTCTGCATTTGGCACCGATTGTTTGATTTCTTCAGCCTGACGATCCATTTTACGTCCAATTATAGCACCGGCAGTACCGCCAATTGCTCCACCAAGTACAGCACCGACCGCAGTATTACCAGCTTTTTTGCCAATAATTGCACCAAGTGTGCCACCTGCTGCTGCACCAATGACAGTGCCTTTTTGTGTTTTTGTGGCGGTAGCACAACTTTGAAATAGAATTGTTGAAGCAACAATTGCCAATCCAAGTGTTGCTATTTTAATCTTTGTATTTTTCATGATTACTTTTTTAGTTTCTACCCAAATAACTTCAAACAAAGTGCCAAAAGCATTTTTAATTTTGAAGGGTGTACTTTTGTATTAAATACATATGAAAAATAAGAACAGAATAAGTTTATTGGGATGTGGCTGGCTTGGCTTTCCATTGGCTCTTGACCTAATTTTACTAGGTTTTAAAGTAAAAGGAAGCACGACCAGCCCAGAAAAAGTTACGCTATTAAAAGCGTCAGGGATTGACCCATTTTTAGTACAATTTGATCATTCCCTCCCTGAGCCAAGTTTGACCCAGCTTTTAGATACTGATATTCTGATTGTTTCTATTCCACCCGGAAGAAAATCTGTTGAGGGTCCGGAGAATTACCGCAAAATGGGTGAGACTTTGATTAGACAGATACCCAAAAGTAGTGTTACCAAAATAATTTTTATCAGTTCAACAACGGTTTATTCCGACAGTAATAAAGCAGTAAGCGAAAGTTCGGAGATATCACCTGAAACTACGTCCGGAAAAGTAATTGCTGAAATCGAAAAAAGTTTGTTAGCGCTTCCAATACAGGTATTGGTATTAAGGCTTTCCGGACTATTTGGGCCTGGGAGATCTCCTGCAAGATTTTTTGCCGGGAAAATCAATATTCCCAATGGTCTTGCACCTGTTAATATGATTCATTTGGATGAAGTAAAATCTCTGATTATTACACTAATTGATTCCGAAAGTGCTAATGGTGTTTATATCGGATGTACTCCATCTCATCCTACTAAGGAAGAATTTTATAGCCTTGCTGCCCGACTTGCTAAGCAACCAGAACCGAGATTTATTAAAGAGAAGCTAAGTTGGAAAATTGTTAATAGCGAACGAGTAGAAAAGGAACTGGGTTTTTCCTTTAAAATCCCTAACCTGTTGGAGAGGCTTATTCAATCCTAAGGCTTGAATGAAATTTGAATTAAATAATTAGGCCGGTTAATAAGCTTTAGATATAAATGGATATGGTATTTGATTTATTACCCATTTTTCAGATTCTTTGTTTAAATTTATACATTAGCCATTATTAAGGAATAATAGGAGATTTGATTTCTCCTCCTTATTTTCATTTCGTTTAATTTATGAAGAAGCTTTTTTCTTTTCTTAGTCTTATTTTGTTTGTTTCTGCATATTCTGAGGGAGCTCAACCTGATTCTTCTATAATTAAGCGCGTAAAGGAATTATCAGGCATCATACAAAAAAAGTATGCTCCCGATAGCAGAGTTGAATATTACCAGCTTAAACAGCAAACTGCAGTTCCATTGACTTATAAACTTGAGGTAAGCAGAGCTGAAGCAGCAGCAGAATTAAAGACTTTACTTAGTTCTGAAAATTTAGCTGTTCTGATTAATGAAGAGGTCCTTCCTTCGAAAGACCTTGGAGAAAAAGTTTATGGCGTTGCAAATTTATCAGTTATAAACACAAGATATGAACCTAATCATGCCGCAGAAATGGCCACTCAGGCGGGTTTGGGAACGCCTCTGAAAGTCTTAAAAAAGCAAAGTGGACACTACCTTATCCGCACACCGGATAATTACCTTTCATGGACGGAGTCTGCCGGAGTAGCCCTGATGACTAAAACAGAATTTGAAAATTGGCAAAGAACAGAAAAAATTATTTATACTGATTTGTATGGACAGGCCTATTCAGAACCAACAGAATCATCCCTGCCGGTTTCTGATCTTGTTGCAGGCAATACTATGCAGCTACTCAGTAAATCTGCTGGATTTTATAAAATTTCCTTTCCTGACAAAAGAATCGCTTATATTTCAGTCAGTAAGGCTAGGTCATTTGATCAGTGGAAGGAACTTCCTGATCCGGGTGCAGAACAGATTCTGAGGACTGCTCGAAATTTTCTGGGCATTCCTTATCTATGGGGTGGTACTTCGATAAAAGGTATGGACTGCAGCGGTTTTACAAAAACAAGTTATTTTCTGAATGGTATTATACTTCCAAGGGATGCCTCTCAACAGGCATTGGTTGGTGATAAAGTTGACATCAATGAGGGTGATTCTGTGAGTATTGCTAAATCATTAAAATCTCTAAATCCTGGTGATCTTTTGTTTTTCGCTGCCAACAAGCAAACAAAGCGAGTGACGCATACCGCTATCTATATAGGCAATGGTGAGTTTATACAGGCCGCAGGGCTAGTGCGGATTAACAGTATGATCAAAGGCTCCAAAAATTATGACGATTTTCAATCAAGAACGATGGTTGGTGCCCGCAGAATGCTGACAGCAATCGGTGAGCCCGAAGTTATACGTGTAAATAAAAATCCTTATTATCAAAAGTTAATTAACCAAGAATTATAAACTAATCAATTAAAAGCATATGAATATTTTCGTTGGAGGACTTCCTTTTAAAGTAGATGAAAGAGAGCTTAAAGAAATTTTTGAAAAATACGGAGAATTAACTTCCGTAAAACTGATCATTGATAAACAAAGCGGCCGGAGCAAAGGTTTTGGTTTTGTTGAGATGGCAGATGATGAGGCAGGTCAGCAGGCTATTGATGCCCTCGATGGTACTGAGTTATATGGTCGTACAATTGGCGTCAGGGTTTCTGAGGACAAAAAACCTGATAAGAGGTATTAAACATTAAAGGCAAAAAAGCCTTTGATTAATTAGATTAAAATTGTGGAACGGAAATTGTGTTTGTTAGCACAGGTTTGAATTATGTTATGCTCTAATGTGTCAGTTTAGAATCTAAATGGTCTTATTTAAAGTAACATTTGAATAACAATTAGCAATATATCAAACACAAACCATGTAATTTATTAATTTTGTATTAATAGACTTTTGATTCCTATAAATTGATCGAGAGTTCTGTTTCATTGATGAATAAATAAAATAAAAAATTTAACTAGTATGAAAAAATTAATCATTCTTTGCAGCATTGTATTTTTATTTACATCCATTACAGCATTTAATGTTGTCGAAAAGGCTGAATTTAAATTCGAGAAAGAAACGCATGATTTTGGTAAAATCCCTCAGGGTAAGCCGGTAAGTGTTGATTTCAAATTTACAAATACAGGTGATGAGCCTTTGATTATAAGCAACATAGAAAGCGTTTGTGGCTGTACCGTACCTAAATATACCAATACTCCGGTGATGAAGGGAGAATCAGGAACAATTACTGTTACCTATAATGCTGCAGCAATTGCTCCATTTAGTAAAGGCTTGACCATCAGGTCGAATGCCAAGACTCCAATCAAAGTAATTTATATCAAGGGTGAAGTTATAGCTGCATCTGCAGAATAATTTCATTAAGGCAACACAAAAAGGCCCGGATTTTCCGGGCTTTTTTGTTTCTCATATTTAACAGAGTTCTTTAGATACCCTTCACTTTCATCTTCAACGTATAAACTGCTTTACTGGCAGTGATGAACAGGATATCTCTGTTCTTCCCACCAAAACAAACATTTGCAGTTGATGCCGGTATTGAAATATGCTCAATTTTCTTACCCTCAGGATTGAAAACTGTTACACCACCTCTGCCAGTCAGATAAAGATTGCCCCGATTGTCAAGTGTCATACCGTCTGATCCCATATCGGTAAACAGGCGACGGTTGGATAATTTCCCCTTCTTCCCGATATCATATTTATAAGTCTTTTTATCACCGATATCAGCAACAAATAGGTTTTTTCCATCGGCAGAGCCAATAATCCCATTTGGTCTTACAAAATTGCTATCTACAACAAAAGCGGCTTTCGAACCTTTTGGAAAGTAGTAAACATGCTGTCCACTTAATTCTGATTTTTTTCTTTCCCAATACGGGCGTTGGTAATACGGGTCAGTAAAAAATATTCCTCCTTTGGCGTCAATCCAGAGATCATTTGGGCCGTTAAAGCGTTTTCCCTCAAAATTATCAAGTAATACCTTTACTTTTTTATTGGGACTAATCTGCCAGATTTCATTTTTTTCATCTGCTGCAGTAATTAGATTTCCCTTTTTATCGAAATACATTCCATCAGAATGCCCTGTTTTATCTAGAAAAAGGCTTAACTCGCCTTCTGTACTATATTTCCAGATTTTTCCTTCAACGATATCTGTGAAAAAAATATCCCCGTTTTTATTTACAGCTGGTCCCTCAGTAAATTTGAATTGATCTGAAATCAGAACAGGTTTTGCATTTTCTGCAATGATATCTGAATCTCCTTCCTGAACGTATTTTACAGTTAAAGTGCCCAAATTCCAGATTGTAAGCGGAAGGAGCATAGTTAAAATTATGGATTTCATAATGCTAATAATTTTAAATACTATAATGAAGGTGTTTTGCCACCATCTACGGGTAAATTGATACCATTGATATACGATGCGGCCGGGCTTGCTAAAAAGGCAATGGCTGCTGCCACTTCATACGAATCCCCTATCCTACCTGCAGGTATTGTATTGATCATATCCTTTATTACCTCTTCTCTACTTTTATTTTCACGCTCTCCAATGGTAGAGATAATAGATTCAAGTCTGCCTGTCATGGTGAATCCGGGTAAAATATTATTCACAGTTATACCAAATGGGCCAAGCTCAAGTGCCAAAGTTTTAGCCCAGCTGGCCACGGCTCCGCGGATAGTATTGGATACTCCCAATCCCTTCAAGGGTGTTTTAACCGAAGTTGATATAATATTGATGATACGTCCGAAATTATTCTTCTTCATACCCGCCGAAACTGCTTGTACCAATATCTGGTTACAGATCAGATGCATATTAAAGGCATTGATAAATTCATCGGTTTGTGCATCAATGGCTTGCCCACCCGCTGGGCCACCGGTATTATTGATTAATATATCTATTTGATTATTGATTACATATTCATTGATGGTATGTTTCAATTTAGTTTGATCAGTGAAATCGGCCACTAAATAATGATGCTTTTGATTAAGTTTCGTTGATAAACCTTTAAGTACTTCCTTAAGTTTATCCTCATTTCTAGCCATTAGTGTTATATCTGCACCAAGAAAGGCAAGTTCTGTTGCACTTGATTTGCCAATTCCTTGAGTGCTCCCGCAAACTAATGCTCTTTTACCAGTCAAATTTAAGTTCATTGATATATGGCTTCAAAAATGTTTAAGATAATACAGAAAAATACTGTTCCAATTCCTGCAGTGTATTTGAATTGGTAGCAATATCCTTAATGATCTTTCCTTTTTCCATCAATAAAATACGCTCACAGACATCGGTAATATGATTCAGGTCGTGGCTGGAAATAATTGTAGTAATGTGCTTATCCCTACTGATATCCTTCACCATATTCTTTAATCGGATCTGAGTACTTGGATCGATATTGGCAAATGGCTCATCCAACATCAGTATTTGTGTGTTCTGAATCAGGCAGGCTGCAACCCCAACCTTGGTCTGATTACCTTTAGATAGATCCCGAATATATTTGCCTTTCTTTAGGATCTCTCCATTAAAAAATTCTGAAAATGAAGGAAGTTCTGAGTCAACCTGAGCTTTATTTTTATTATGGAGTCCACCTATAAAATGAAAATATTCTTCAGGTGTCAGGTAATCTATTAGAAAACCTTCATCAAGGTATGAGGCTGTATAATCTTTCCAAGACTCACTTTTTGCTACATTTTTTTCATCTGAAAGTACCTCTCCAGATTCTGGTCTGATCAGATCGAGCATCATACGGAAGAGGGTGGTTTTGCCCGCACCATTATTTCCTACTAGTCCGATTGTTTCTCCTCTCTTAATAATTAGTTCTGGAATATCAACAACCGTTACTCCGTTATATTTCTTTTTTAAATTACTTATCCTTATCATATTATTTATTTCTAAATCCTTCTGCTATTAAATATCTTTTTTCTTGAAATCTCTGTACAAGTTTATTCAGCCAAAACTCCCTGCTTATTATAAATATTAGACCAATTACTGCAATTGATGCTAGGCCTGCTTCCGGATAACCCAATAGATTAAGCGGGAAATAAATTGCAAACGGAGCCAGCAAAAGAGGTATACTTAATATCCATTGGGATGCTCCAACACCCTCCCAATTAAAGGTGGCACCCTTGCTAAGGTCAATTCTGCGGTAGTTTTGGTTTGCAAAATAAAGCACTATTAATGTGTTTACACCAAGATTCCAGATAAACATGATGAAATGTACAATCAGAACCTTCCAGCCAAAATATACGTATGGAATGGTTAGTACAAAACATAAGGATGAAAAGAATGTGAATAGCAGAAATTTTGATCTGAAAAAATCTATTGCACTTACCTTGCTCACCAAAATTCCATCGAAATGCGCACTTTGCCAGCTGAACATGAACTGCCCATAATTGATAATGAAAATACCCGTCATAAACATCCCACAGAAAACGATTCCTGTGTATCCCGAAAATGTTGGGTTGGTATAAAAAATAAGTCCGTAAAACATAAACAACAGACTCATTGTAATAACTGAACGTGGACGTTTGTTTCTGAGAATTAATTTTAACTCATTGGCTACCAAATCTCCGGCTTTACCAAATCGGCTCAAGTACGGAATTTCAGTGCTTGATTTATGTGAATTATCTGCTGCATGCAGTTCTTCCAGATATAGGTTTGATTTAAGATAGTTGTAATTAACAAGGTAAATCAACAAAGCCACAAATAGGAAAATGAGACAATACAAAGGATTAGCTAGTATAAAATTGAACAATCCTGCTGATAAAGCTGAAATTGAAAAAAGTTTAAAATAAAAATCCAGAGAAACGAAAAGAACTAGTGTGCCGAAGAAGATCAACATCCAAATGGCATTCAGATTCACCTTTCTTTTAATCCACAGACTAAAAAAGTGATTAGAAAGTGTAAGCCCGACTATAGATACCAATAAACTCCAGAATTGAGCAAGCCCCTGTTCCGGTAATACTACTTTTATAAGCAGGGGTAAACACAATAAAATCGGGGTCAGGTTGAAGGTAGTCCCGAGTGAGGTCAGTGAAAGATAATTAATAATCTGATTCTTTTTTATTCTGAGATGCAGATAGGGTCTTACACTCAAGGTTGGTAACTCCTGCATTTGAAAACGAAGGAGCAGATCCATTAAGAAATAGTACAGGATATAGCTATTGAAAGAGTACAGGATATCCTGCCCTGGGTTAGTCTTTTTCAGTATCCTGTCAAGAAAAAAAGCAACTACAAGTACATTCAGCAGGATATATAATATGAGTATAGCCATCACCACTCTTAAGGCAACACTTTTCCCCGTATTTTTTGACCGCCAAAATGCTTTTATTTGCTGAATCAGAAATGTTAATGTCATGTTTGAAATTAAAAAAATAATGTGAATCTAATATTTATACTTTTCTTTCCAAAGGGATCTTAAACGTTCCCGAAGTTTGTCTTCAGCAGCATTCTTGCCCGGATCATATAATAAAGTTCCACTGAGATTTTCGGGAAGGTATTCCTGGGCAGAAAAATTGTCTTTATAGGAATGTGAATATTCGTATTCCTTGCCATAACCAATATTTTTCATGAGTTTGGTTGGCGCATTTCGTAAGTGCAGTGGCACCGACTGGTCACCGGTTCTGGCCACTAGCTCCTGAGCCTTACTGATTGCCTCGTAACTGGCATTGCTTTTTGGTGAAGAGGCCAAGTATGTGACGGTTTGTGAGAGAATAATTCTTGATTCCGGCCAGCCGATTACATTAACGGCCTGAAAGCAATTATTAGCCAACAGCAGCGCATTCGGATTGGCATTTCCGATATCTTCTGATGCCAGAATCAGCAAACGGCGGGCAATAAATGAAGGATCCTCACCCCCGGCTATCATACGTGCCAGCCAGTAAACTGCCGCATTAGGGTCGCTTCCACGAATAGATTTGATAAATGCAGAAATAATGTCATAATGCTGTTCTCCAGCTTTATCATAAATAGCCATATTTTGCTGGACGTATTTCAACACCATTTCATTGGTGATATTCACATCTTTCTTATTCACTGCATTGACCACAAGTTCAAGCACGTTGAGTAGCTTCCTTGCATCACCACCAGAAAGGCGGATCAGGGCTTCATGCTCTTTGATACTGATTTTTTTATCTTTGAGATAGTTTTCTTCTTTAATTGCTTTATTAAGTAATTCAAGTAGATCTTCCTCCGACAGATTTTGCAGGATATAAACTTGGGTTCTAGATAAGAGTGCTGAAATAACCTCAAATGAGGGGTTTTCGGTTGTTGCACCAATTAAAGTGACTAGGCCTCGTTCAACAGCACCGAGTAATGAATCTTGCTGGGATTTTGAAAAACGGTGAATCTCATCAATGAAAAGAATGGGCAGATTCTCATTTTCATCTTTCAGGCGAGATGCCTGCTCTATCACATCCCGAATATCTTTTACACCCGAATTTATTGCACTCAGGCTAAAAAACGGACGATCTAACTGCTTTGAAATAATTAAAGCCAGGGTTGTTTTTCCAACACCGGGAGGTCCCCAAAGAATTAGTGAAGGTAACATTCCGCTTTCGATGGCAAGGCGCAAAATCGAATCCCGGCCAACAAGGTGCTTTTGCCCCACATAGTCGTCAAGTGTTGTTGGGCGCATTCGTTCTGCCAGAGGAGGTATGGTTGCCATCAATTCAAAATATTAGGTCAATCTGTTCAATAAAGATAGGTCTAAAGGCCGATCTCTTCATCCTGAAAATTCTGAACCAACTCCACCGCATTGGTAACCGAATCGCCGATTATTGTCAGAAAAGAACCTGGCTGGATATGCTTTAACGCATAATCAAGTGCTTCTTTGCCTTTATTAATGATCTGAATATCAATTTCGGGCTTTATATCTTTTAGGCCTTCTATTATCAATTTAATTATTTCTTCTCTGCTGCGGCCTCTCATGTACTTCTCCTGGCAAATGATCACATTGTCGAACATTTGTGCAGAAATTCTTCCAATTTCCCGAAGATCCTCATCCCGTCTGTCGCCGGTTCCTGAAATAATTCCTGTACTCCATTTAATATCCAGGGTAGACAGAAAGTCCCTGATACCCCTCAATCCGTCAGGATTATGGGCAAAGTCAACCATGATTTTATATTCCTTCAGTTCGAAAATATTCATCCTGCCCGGAGTCTGTGCTACCGAAGGAATGAATGTTTCAAGAGACAGACGGATATCTTCAATCTTAAAACCCCATGCGAATGCTGCGAGGCTGGCTGCCAGCACATTCTGTGTCATGAAACTTACAGTTCCGTTAAAAGTGATAGGAATATGTGTCACCTTCTCTATCCTTATTTTCCAGTCGCCTTTTTTGATAGTAATGAAGCCGTTTTCATAAATTGCGGCTATACCACCTTTGCGGCAATGATCTTTTACAACCTGATTTTTTTCATCCATCGAAAAATAGGCCACATTACATCGTACATCTTTTGCTAGTTTAACACAATGCTTGTTGTCAGCATTTATAATTACCCAGCCATCATTTTTTACCGAGTTTATTACTACGGCTTTTACACGGGCAAGGTCATCGAGCGTATGAATATCTGATATACCAAGATGATCCTCCTGAATATTGGTGATAACAGCAATGTCACAATGCCCAAAGCCAAGGCCTGATCTTAGAATTCCTCCCCTAGCAGTTTCCAGAACTGCAAATTCGACAGTTGGATCTTTCAATACAAATTCAGCACTTATTGGGCCTGTTGTATCACCCTTTAACAACATGGAATTTTGAATATACACACCGTCGGAAGTGGTAAAACCTACCCTGAAGCCATTATTTTTTACAATATGTGCGATAAGCCTAGTAGTGGTTGTTTTACCATTTGTACCGGTAACGGCAATGATTGGAATTCTTGCTGACTTGCCCGGTGGATAG
>Ga0105051_10004193_pt1 | contig 16850 bp, 13 predicted proteins | sample FRY02_FD_78383 | JGI IMG/M metagenome (GOLD analysis project Ga0105051, IMG submission 78383) | Freshwater microbial communities from Lake Fryxell liftoff mats and glacier meltwater in Antarctica - FRY-02 (megahit assembly) | ecosystem: Environmental > Aquatic > Freshwater > Ice > Glacier... | reverse complement strand
TCAACGCAAATCTACTTGCCAAGTGAGAACCTCAGCATTCTTAATCACGTCTTTGGAGTTGAAAATATTCACTTTCGGTTTGGACAAGGCATTTGTGACCACTGCAAGTTCCCAGTTTCCCTCGACTTGTGCGTGATTGTATTCATTTCGGGTTAGCAGAATACGAGGTTCCGATCCCCTTACGCCTTTCACTTCGATGAGTTTCGCTCCCCTTTTCCCTGACTTTGGAGTAGCGACGATGTCCCAACCGAAGTTGTACTTGGAGACATCCTTTACCTTGAAGTCAAGTTTCTCGTAATACTTTTTTGCAGCTGACATTCCAGCAATTTCTGTTTCTTTATTTTGCTCGGCAGTTCCAAACCCTGCACCGGACTTCGAGATTGTGACCTGCGCATCTTGTATTGCTCCCGCGGCGGAATTGGTTTTTCGCAGAATCTGCAGGGCCCTGAATTCTTCCTTTGTGAGAAAAGCAGGGTTTGACAATTGCGGGACTCTAATAGGTTCGCTCTTCGCCAAGATGGGATCAGATTTGTATTCTTCTGCTCGGATTGGATTTTCCAATAGTGGAATGTCAGTTTCGACAAAAAATTTAAGTTTGGAAGCATGAACTACATCAATCCAACCGTTGGCTTTGGCGTCTTTGTCGGACGTGAAACCCCGTGTTTCCGTGATTCCACTGGTAATTTTTCCAATACCCCAAACACCCCGAAATACAACCTCACCGTTTTTTGATCCTGAAAGCCAAAAGACCACGGGTTGCCCCGGGCGCATTAAGTCAAGGCGGTAAGAGTCACCTAGTGTCCACCCTGTAATTTCGGGATCACCCTGTTCAATCACCATTTTTTGAAAATCCCATACTTGGGGGTTGCATTTAATAACCCAAGCACCGAAGTTCTTCCTAGTGACAGCCACTTCTCTCATAATGATTCCCCTGAATTGATTCGCTAGTTTTCTTGAACACGAGTATCTCACTTGGTGCTCTGACGCAGACATTATTTGATCCAAATGTATGACGCATTCGTCATGAGTGAAGTTGCCTCGTTCCGCAGGCACAGGTTTATCCTGCCTGCACCGCAACTTGGTTTAACGCTGACGCGCCAGCTAAGGGTGTCACATCGCCGATCTTGAAGTTCCTACATTTCGTGTCGTTTCGATACATGAACCAGACGATCCTTGCCTAACCTTTCACGCTGGATTGACGGCGGCCAACCATGCTGTGAGGCATCCAAGAGCAATGTTTTGTTTTTCAAGGTCTTTCAATCTGAAACTTGGACACTGTCAATAAATCTTTTGAAACTTGGGCAATCCAGTCAAGGTAAAAGCACGATTCAAAATTTGGGAGTTAGGTCAATCGCGTATCAAACGCCAATGGACATTGAACACGCGAAGTAAAACCAAGCTGACAACCGTGTACTTTATGATTACCATCATCGAAGGGATCTAGCGCTACTCGTCGGGCTCCAGCCATTGCTCAGTATTTGTGGACTCGTCTGCTAGGTCTTGCTCCAGTGCGTACTTTTCACGCCCTAAATACCGAATACTCAATTCCGTGTCACGTTCGGTCCACTCGGCACCCCAATCACTAAGTCCAGCTCCTGCGAGCAGGTCATGACTGTATGAATCCAAAGTCTCACGAGCTGATTCACCAAAAGGCTCAGGATCATCCAAGTCGTAGTTGAGTTCGTCTAATTCTGACTCTGTGTCCGAACTGACCCTGCCAATATCGCCACTTCCCGGGAGCGTAAGTTCAAAATCGAAATCAATCTCACCGGCTTTGTGTATCCGTCCTTGATCAGTGACCGACCACCTGCATCCGCATTTGCAGACGTAGTCCGGGTCGTCAAATGTGATTCCGCAACCACCCATTGCTGCATAAGATGGTGGATCAAGCACCATGCCGTAGATAATGGGTCGACCGAATTTCCCACAGTCGGGGCACTCCACGGCAAGGTCAAATTTGTCGAGGACGAATCTGCGAACGTTCTCACTCAGTGGTTCTGACTGGAGTGGCCACCACGGGCCGTCTTCCCAGTGCGGCCAGGAAATCTCGTCATAGGCCCAGTCACTGTCAATCCCGTTATCCCAACGCCCACGCTTCTCTTAAGACTCCCAGACATTACGCGTGCTCGCATCACCCAAAGTCCAGACACGTTGCAAGTCGTCTGAGATTACATCCACGCGAAGCACGCGCTGAGGAAACCACAAATCGTGACCGGCGTAGACAATGCACCAACCCGGCTGTACCTCACCCATGGCGAACTCACCGCCCAGGTGAAAGTCATAAGACAGGTTTTTGTCGTTGCGTGAAACCAGACAAGATTCCAGTAACCAGCGCCCATTGCGTGAAATTACGTCACACGTGCGATTTGAGCCTGAATAGCGCCTCAGGACCACGGGTGTACCCGGTTCTGACAGGCAAACCCATGGAGGAGCATCTTCGGGTGGGAGTTTCCCCTCCCAAGCCACGGAGGAGATCGGCAAATCCCTCAACGTCCACCGCGCTGAGGGATCAATTTCATCAGTCATAATTCTTAAGGTATCAATGACCACTGACAACGGGTGTGAACACGACAACACCATTAACCGTGATGATTCCGCGGCCGCCCTCTTCAACCAAGTTTACCTGTTTCACGAACCATTCGTCTGCAGCATCAATGAACTCGGATTCAACTGGCAGGTCCTGTTCCACCCCAGTCGCCACCCATTCATTAACAACCTCGATCGCCCACCGCCAAATATCAGGGCCCAGCTCTACAACAGATTCTTCACTCCCTTCTTGGCTTTGCAAGATCGGCTGGTAATCCTCGTGGACTTCAACCCAGTTTGACACCAGTCACGATAAACCCCGGTGAAATGGTCCCCAGGGAGAAAGAGCACTCGAGTCTCGTTACCTACAAGTTCCTGAACCCGTTGATTACCATCCAATCGACCTGTTGCCCGCAGGTTGCGCCACTTCTCAAACACGGTCAACTCCCCCTATTCGCTATCGATGAAGATTGATTGGGTCAAAATGTTTCTGTCAACGACCAAATGGTGTGATCCTCCGTGCACGTGTGTCCCAATTTCGCCATGGCGGCTACGACTTCTTCTTACTTGTCAGCGGGAATGTAAAGGAAGCCGCCGCGGAAAACCGAAGTTGTCGAGTCACCAAACTCGGCTGCTATTTCCGTTGGAACATGCGTGTCCGTTAATTGTGCGGCGGATAATGGCCAGTTCCCGTCTTCGTAGGCTCCTGTGCATTGCTTGTCAAAGTAATCACTGTCCTGCGGCAATTGGTGATGGACTGCAGCGATGAGAACTCGGAGTTCATCCATTATCAGATTTCTAACTTCTACTGCACGATGTAGTTGATCGAGGGCTTCGTCACCTTCTTTCATCGCGCCGGACTATTAGAGGTGATCTACGTACCGCGCAGAATCCAGTTTCTTAAGATCACCCCATGTTTTGCAAGCCAACGCTTGGCGCTCATCGTCGTATTCAATAACTACTTCCTACGGCAAAGGCAGCATGTCTTCACTGCCCGTGCTCCACCGGAAATCTGCCATGGCCAATCCCCAATTCTCAGGACCTGTTCTTTACTGACTCGGCGTACAGCGCTTCCGGTACTTCAAGACATAGCCTCTTTGGTATCGTCTTTAGCTTTGACATCGGGCGGATTGTAGAAATCCGTTACGGGATGCCCAAGTCTGATCCACTTGAACATACCATGTTTCATAACTTGGAATAAATCTCAACGTGGGAGCGTCATTCATTCACTGTCAGAATGAATAGATACACTGGCGCCGTGCATCCATTAAAACCCAAATCGATGCGTCGGCGAAAAACTCAATTCACATTCATCGACATCTTTGCTGGTATTGGCGGCTTTTATGCCGGGATGACCGCAAATGGTGGAGAGTGTGTCTTCACTAACGAGTGGGACAAGTGGGCCGCCAATACTTACATGGCTTGGACTGGTTCAACGCACATCAGCACCGAAGATATTAGGACAGTGAATTATGTTAAAGAAATCCCAGACCATGATGTTCTTTGCGGAGGCTTTCCTTGTCAGCCATTTAGCATCGCAGGCGTTTCGAAGAAGAACTCTCTGGGGCGTGCTCATGGGTTTGACGACGAGAAACAAGGCAACCTCTTCTTCGCTATTTGCGGCATTGTGAAAGCTAAACGTCCCCCAGTCCTAATTCTTGAAAATGTTAAGAATCTGAAATCCCATGACAAAGGAAATACCTTCAAGGTAATCGCAGAAGCTATCGATAACCTTGGGTACGAAATGGTTCTTCGTGTCATTGACGCTCAGGGATGGATCCCTCAGCACAGGGAGAGAATTTTTTTGGTTTGTTTTGATAAAGACGCATTTAGTGAATCAGAGATCGACTCCTTCAAATTTCCTATTGCTCCTGCTGTCGGTCCGCGTCTGAATTCCATACTGGACGTGAACCCCCCAGATAAAAAGTACATGCTCACTGATGGGTTATGGCGTTATCTTCAAGAATATGCCAAGAAACATCGTGCAGCTGGTAACGGTTTCGGTTTTGGTCTAGTCGGACCAGAAGACATTTCGCGAACCATGTCGGCTCGATATTACAAAGATGGTAGTGAAATTTTGATTAAACAGCCCGGATGGAGAAACCCGCGCCGCCTAACGCCCGGAGAAGCTGCACGCCTAATGGGCTTTAATGAGCGTTATGCCAGCATGATGGGGCACGGCAACGAATTCCCGCAGGTTGTGAGTGACATGCAAGCCTATAAACAATTTGGTAATTCGGTAAGTCCCATGGTTGTCGAGGCATTGGGCAAGGAAGTCCTGAAGGTTCTTAAAAAGCGTAAAGCCCGACTAAATTTGAACTAACGCCCTCTTAGCTGATTTGATATTCCTGCCAGTCAACATAGAGTTGAGGGAGCCGGTCGACCAAAGGCAAAGCCTTAGTGTTTTTGACTCTCCACTGCATACGGTTTTTTGTGTCTCCATTTTCTAGCACTCGATCCCCGGGGTCTAGGTAAACTATGCCATCGCGAAGCGCACGGAACAAATGGTTGATGGAAGTTCCTAATCCGCAATAGACCCGGGAGCCGTACATGTAGTCAGTCGCAAAGCCGCCATTCAATGGCCGTCGGTGATATTCAACATAGACACAGCCGTCATGCTTGTGGCTCCACTTCTCCGCGAGTTTGTCGTAGCTCCAACCAGCAAGCACTTGTCCAGATGGTTGGTATACAAGTCGAACCGCAGGTGTCCCACTGCCATCCGGAGCATTATTTTCCATGTCCCAGTGATCAAGCACAATGATTGCCTTGCTACGGGAGTATGGTCTCACCGTGTTGTGTTCCCCGTTGAAGCGGTAACTCCCATCGCCTTTTGTTCCCGGCCATCCATAATTCCAAAGAAAATCTATGAGTGGATGTTCTTTTCTGTACCCAAAATCCGGTTCGCTGGTGATTACTGAGAGGGCGCTTTTCGGGGGCAAAACTTTGATCTCATAGCCATATTTATCGGGACCTGCGATCGAGTTCATTTTAATGCCGAGCAGTGCCTCGAGTGTCCATCCGCTGCCTTGTTGGCTTTTACGAGGGACAGGAGTCAGGTCATTTTTCCCAAATTTTTGAGCAGGTTGCCAGACGCCTGCCAACTCTCGAAGTTCCATGAGTAACTTGGGAAGGTTTGTACTCTTGACCGACTTTGGAATCGGGAAAATTCGCATGGTTTGCTGCCCCGGTAAAACAGGCAACCCCTCCAACTCATCAATCAGTCGAAGGCCGTCTTGATCCGTGGCTAAAACACCAAGTACCTCGTCATCTCGGATGCCCAGAAGAAGGACACGTCTCCCAAACTCATCCTGTTCTTCTCGTCTCATCGCGCGTGGGCTGCGAGCGCAACCCCGAAGAAAACCACTGAGCCGAATTTCAGGATACTGGAAGTAGTAAATGATTTTTGCATGTGGCGCTGAACTTTCAGAACCATCGGCCCAGAGCCACGAAAAGGTGAGACTTAGCGTAACTTTGCCAACTCCTGGATGAGAGTTGCGCTTCTTAGTGCTTTCAGATTTTGCTGAATACAAAATTTTTCCCGGAAAAACTGAAAGAAGCATGTCGTCCATACCTAGGTAAACTTGATTCTTCTCGTTATCTTGATTTCTTGCAAGAACTTTCACCAAAACTTTTTCGCACCCTGCGTCCTGAAACGCCTGAGCCAACCCTGCTACTGATCGAAAATTTGACTCTAACGAAGTGTGTCCCATGTTTCCCCCTGTTGCAGTGCGCTAAGACATTAAAGCCTATTGAGAAGCATGATGAGTACCAAGTTATCGTGCACTTCACTGATGCCGTGCTTATACGACTGCTTTCGATCAACTTTCAGAGGACTGATGCAATCAAGCGGTTGCATATGACAAATTGTGTAGTAGGCATAACAAATTTGATGACCGAATTGACCTCACACAGCACTTGATACAGTCTCAAATTTAAAGCAGACGCGTTCATTCAAAATATCCGATTGATGGGGTTTTGAGGGATCCAATCAGCATCGCTCGATCAAGAAATCTATTGAATTCCTCACAGGCAGTTTCAGGGACAAGGCAGCAAGAATGACAAGCGGCGAGATTGCTCGAGTCTGGTCCTTGACCACCAACCTCCCCGCACTCCATGCAAATCGGGTCCGAAGAGCACCATCGTGCCTCGTCTATAGCAGACTCAACTATCGGTTCTAGGCGACCGGGTTTACCCATGCGAACAAGGCCACCCATTGTCCCCTCGGAGTCACCCGCAGCTGTATAAATGAGAACGCTAGCCATGTCATCATCACAGTAGAGTCTCTCTCGCAGGCTGGCACTGCTGTAGCCACATTCAAAAGTAAGTCTGTTCATCAACAGATGGGAAAATGTGTGCAGAAGCACGAAGCGTGGAGATAACTCTCGATCTGGAAGGGGGCGGTGCGCTTGAGCTTCTCTGTAGTGGTCGCTCAGGAGCTGCGTACGTCTCTGCACTTCTTTTCCTGACTCCCAACGATTCAGCCGTTCTGGGTCAAGCGATATCAGTAGACCTTCACCATGCACTACATAACCGGGTAACCAATCTTCAAGGTTTTTTTCGGATCGAAGCATTTTTTTCGTTTCAGTAACGCGAAGCCCACTGTCCGGATTGAGTCTTGTAAAACCAACTAGAACTCGCGTCTCTCGCAAGCGTTCAATCAGTTTAACAGGCTCGAGATGGCTGGCTACGACTCCTTTATAAGTGCCGACTGGATCCTTAACACGCAAGTCCTCTGAGGATTGAGTTCTTTTCAATGCGTTGTACTCAGGGGTGCGGAATACTTTCTCGTCCCAATCTCCATCTGCGGATTCGTCCAATCCAACTTTGGATTCTAAAAGCAATGCCAGAGCTTTATCTATGAGTGACTCTTGGTACCCGGAGAGGCGAATGGCTGCGTTCTTATTTTTAAGTAATTTCTCTGCGCTCACATCGACTCCAAGATCACCCATAATGGTAATTAGACTAGATACGTAACCTTCGCTGAGTATGCGCAGTAGAGCGCCGTCGATTGCATCGGCTTGCGGCAGAAAAATGGAATTTTTTATTATCGCGAAGTAGGCATTGCTTGCACCTCGAAGTGTCGCTCTCAATGGCCGGTCGCACTTCTTAGCATCCTTAGAACCATGCCACACGGAGATGCCTGGGCAGAGGTAATCGTCACTATCGTCACGTCGAGCCACCCCCGCAGGAGCTGTTAAGAAACGAGTCAGGTAAGTCGTCGTGTCACCTTCGCTGCTCGAGTATTCGGATGTAATTCCTTTCAATGTCCTTCGAGCCCCGCAAGTGCACCCGACGCGTTGATCCGCTAGACCTGCGCCTCCAGATCCGGACAGTCGTAGATCGCCAGTACATTTTGGATCCTTCTCACGATGCACCCATTCTTTGAAAGGAAAATCCATGAGGTGTCCGCTTTCACATACAGCTATGAATCTAACTTGGAAACGCTCGGGGCCTCTATTACCTCTTTCGGCTCCACATAGATCGCAGTGTGAAGCTTGGGTGCGCGAGAGTGGTTCCTCTTCAAGTCGACGACATTTGCCACATACATGCCATGTTGGAAAACGCAACACGGGAATTGTAAGACCAACGTTCAGTTTTTCTCCGCCGCTTCTAGCAGTGCTTCTACTATCTGGGGGAAGACGGAATCCTGAAACCTTCAATTCTCTCTCAAGTCGCCACTCATGAAGTTCGAATTCAGACTGATCAACATCCTTCAGTGCATCACTACTATCTCGCTCGAACCAATGATCTAGACCGGCCACCACAATTCCAGTTCCATTTGAAAGCACATGTGCAGCACCAACACCAAAAGGGGTAATAAGCTGAGCTCGTCGCATCAATTCTATAGCCATACCGTTACTCATTCTCTCGTGAATAAATTGAAGTAATTTCCACTCTGCACTCGGCGTCTACGTCTCGCATGGAAGTTGGCGTCTCCCAAGTCAGTCCCCTTGCATCTAGTGGCAGGAATTGACCACTGGGATGGAGCAAAGGAACGTCCTCGTAGGTGCCGTAGGTGTTCCAGACGGAGGGAGTCCATCGATCCCACTCGAGGGCACGCCTATCGACCACTTCGTTGAAATATTCTTTTTCGGACTCATCAACAATTTCCAATCTTCTGCGAAGAATTTCCGTGAATCCGTCGAAGTCGATTACCGGCCTTGGGTAAGGGTTGCTTGTGGACTTGATTGTTTGCCTGACCCCGGAAATAATCGCAGCGTGCAATGCGCGATCCAAAACTGGTGGAGCGAACGGCGTCGCGCTAGTTGGCTCTACTTGAGCATACAACCGTTGATGGTACGAGCGGAATCTTTCGAAGTGGCTCCGATCTCGGGGCTTGCTGGCTGAATAGACCGTGACCACGAGACCCGGACGCTCACGAGGACGTCGGCCAACACGACCTGAAACTTGTATGTATTGCGAAGTCGACTTTGGCTGTCCAACGATAGTGAGTAGTGATAGCCGATCGATGTCAACACCCACTTCAATTATGCTTGAAGCAAGGCACAAATCCACAACTTCTCGCTCACCATATTTCCGTTCGAGTTTTTCAATTGCACGCGGGACAGCATCGCTTCTGAGTCTGCTTGTAAGTTCTTGAATGTTATTGAGGTACCTCCGCTCGCTCTTGACCGCACCGTTGCGAATGGCGATGGAGTTCAGATAGTCAGGAATGTCAGTCTGACTCAGTGAAACTCCCGCTCCAAGCTCGCGCATGCTGTTGAAAAAACATAAGGAAGTCCACCATGGATCACGCGATTCCTCCGGAAGTTCCTTTGCTGCTTGGCTCAGCGACGCGAGGACACGCGTCAAAGTCGTTTGCCCTGAGCCAAGGGCCGGAGCAAATACCCCAACGTACATTCGACCAGGTTCCAATTCACCATCTTCACTACAGGCATATTTGGCGAAGAATGAGTCTCCAGCAGAAATACCACTTGGTGGGAATAGGAGAACCTTTTCGCGCCCGTACAGAGAACGAACTTGATCTTCAAATCTTCGAATCGTGGCCGTCGAAGTAATGATTTTCGGTCGTTTTGGCGAAAGTAATTCTCGTCGGTCTGTACAAAGTTCTTCAATAACTGATTCATAGAGTCCAACCATAGAACCAAGGGGGCCGCTGATGAGGTGTAACTCATCCTGAATTATCAGATTTGGTGGCGCAGCTATCCGTATTCCAGTTTCACTTAAGCCAAAAAGGCTCCGCGGCGCACTCATCCAAGTGAGGCGTGCGAACTTGTCGACGGTTCCAAGCAACAGGGAGGGTGGATTTTTATATAGTTCTTCATCAATGACGGAAACTGGTATTGGATTTGAAATTTTTGAAAATGGACATCCACTTTGCGGACAAATGAAAAGAACGGTAGTGCCGTGTTCCACGTAACCTGCCAAACCGGCATCAGTTCCTTTACCGGCTGATTTATATGGGCCTATTTGGGTGGCACAGTGAGGGCAACGGAGAAGCAAAAAAGGATTGTCCTTATTTGAGTCCTTAGTTAGTTCCTTAAGACTTCTTTTAGCATCAGCATTCCTGTTTGGAGTGGTGGAAGACCCAAGCCAAATACCGATGACGAACGGTCCTCCTAGATCTCTTTCGCGTCTAGCAATGAGAGTCATAGCACACATGAGCGCCGCGGCTCTAAGGAACTGTTGGGTCGTGAGAAGTCTGAGAGTGTACCGCATGATCACATCCACACCAGAGTCATCGGGGTTGCGCATTCTTCTCAACAGCATAGAGATGGAAGACAGAGCAAAGTACGCTTCAGTTTTCCCACCCCCGGTTGGAAAAAAGATTAATTCAACCGATTCGCGATCCAAATCATTTGAACTGGCGGTGCTCGCCAGTCCTGCCAGAATAAAGCCGATCTGAAATGCGCGCCAAGCAGGGGCTGGCTCCTCAGAGTCAATTTCAGCTGTACCGCTAATTAAAAGACGTTTTGTTCTCTTGTCCATGGTGATTGTTCGCAAATTCCGTTTACTTCGGACTTGTTGCTCCAGCATTGCCTCATTCATGAGTGTGAAGGCGCGAAGCACCATTGGATCGCGGTGCAGCAGATCAAGTCCAGCCTGCATCCTTCTCTTGGCTTCCTCGCATTTCTCCAAATGCGATTGGGCAACCTTTTGTTCCTGAATACTGAGAAAGCCTCCTTCAACTTTTCGATCTTGAATCCAAGTCGAGTATTCATTGATAACCTCTGATAGGAGCATTAGCCCGTCGTCCCCCGGAATAAGACCGGCAAGCGGGGCCATCGGCACCTGTAGTTGTGATCCATCTCGACGAGTCACGTTTGGAGTAATGCTGGGTGTTTCGTGAGTTGGTAGTGACTCCGAAAATACCGAGTAAATCGAACTACCGGTGCCGTGCCAACCTGCAGCACAGCCATGTCCAACACCGTAGGTCCGTTCCATGCGGTAGAGCAAATCAAATGACCGAATCTCTGGATCGGCCGCTTGGACGTCGCTACGACCCTCTGGATATGGGAGAATTTCAGCGCCGTTAGTCGCGGTTACCTCAAGTTCGGCTTGAAACAAACAAGCCCGCTCCCTATCGGTTTGTGTTGACTGTGTGGGTGTGCGATTTAGAAAAGCCACAGAAAGTAGATGTATATCCTCACCCAGATCCAGTTGCTGCCGATCGAAGACTTCAAGACCCACTTCGATTGAAGGATGATGCCCATTTTCGATGGATTGGTGGTCGTGCCACCTAGGGGTATTCCGAACGATCAAACCACCAGTTAGTTCGTTAGCACCGACGGTATCAACGATTGAGTTTCCACTGCGAATCCAAATAGTCTTTTCCATTCCCTCGTCAGTGTCCTTTCCTCTGACGATTACTCGCGCCTGCCGATAAGTTCCACCTGACATTTTGATTTGCAACCTAGACCCCAGTGGGACTCGGCACAGGAAACTCAACCCCAGCACACTCGGTTGGAACTCGTTTGCTCGGGAGAGATCAAAATCCGCATCGTCAGCCTCTGCTACCACAGTTTCCAAGTCAAACTTCGTCGTTTGCTGTTCGATTGCCTCAAGTTCCTCATTATCGGTATTGTTGGCGTCCTCGATTTGACTCAAATCAGCGTCATCAAGTAGTTGACGCGCGGGAAACAAGACCGATACTCCGTATCTTCGAGTTGGTGGGTCCAGTCGAAGAGTCTCTTCACATTCGAAATCAGATACTCGAACTTGCTGTGGTTTGCGGTATTCTTCAAGTGAAGCAAAGATGGTGCCGCTAGAAATACCGCTTACGGTTTCACCACAAGGGTCTGGTCCTATCAACTCTGCGTGCAGTCTTTCTAGGAGATGTGCCCGACCGGACAAACCACGTTGAAGTTCCATTTCATATGTCATTGGTTATATCCTCCGGACGATTTCTTCTTTTGCTTGTGGTGAAGCAAGAATGAAGAGTCGCTCTGTTGCACGTGTCATTCCTATGTATAAGAGTGATTTTCCTGCCTCACTAATGATGTCTTCGATTTCAATCAAAATGACCACAGGACTTTCCAATCCTTTGAAGCCATGGATCGTCGTGTACCAACTCTTCCCTGGCTGTCGACGGGGTGACAAATTCTTAAGCCATGGATCTCCGACAGGTAAGTCATTGATTGCTAGGGGATTGCGCACTGGGCTGAGAATAACGACATCCTCTGGCTTGTAGTTATTCTTTAAACTGCGAAGTTCCCTGAAAATCTCTGCCAATTTTGAGCCTTGATTTTTGGGCTCGACAAAGAATTGTCGTGGTGGCTCCTGTTGCCCTTGCGGCCGGCGAAAGTCTGTGTATGCCCCGTTCGCAAGGTCACTCCATGTGTAAAGGGGTGCTTCCAGCTCAGGCGTATTTCGGCAATTTACAGTCAAATGAAAAGGAGGGGGCATGTCTGGCACTCGGGAACGTAGTGAAGTGCCCATTGGTCGGCCGTAAATGGTTTGACGCTGGTAGTCGCCGAAGAGCATTAATTTGCCCGCTGCCAGTCCTCCCTTCAGCATGAGGTCCAAACAATCAAGATATTCATCAGTTAAAAGGTCTTGAGCCTCATCAATAATTATGGTGTCGAATTCAGATAAACCTGACTCAAGTAGCTGGTCAAGAGCAATAGCTGGAAGTTTTTTACTCGCGAAGTCTGGGTCGTCTTGCCATGAGATTCGAGCTACTTGCAGTAACTCTTTGTGTAAAGTTCCGGACTGAATTAAAACTTCATCATTGGTAGACGCTTCGAGTAGCTCACCAAGTCCACGATTGAAGCAACATAGGAGGACTCGATCACCAGCGGCGGCTCTTCTTCTAGCCATCTCGAGCGCGAGGAAAGTCTTGCCAGTACCTGCGGCACCAACAATCTCCGCTCTAGGCTGACTCGCTAACATGTCAAGCGCAGTAAATTGCTCGGTGGTGAAGCGGAGGAGTTCAGCTTCCACAGCCTTTTTTTGCACACCCCTATTCACTGTCATTTCGAATGATGGTCGTAGGTATTCGGCAAGTGCCTTGGCTTTGGACTGGGAAGGTTCAGTTGTAGTCCCGATTCTTGCCAAATTCTTTTTGGTCAAGTGATTTCTTGCAGCGTCAATAACATTAAGCAATGTTGTCGCTGCAGGACGCCTTGTGTAGTGACTACGATCCAATTCCTGCCATGCATGCCATTCACCGTTTCCTGTGATTCCAAGAGTGTCGCGGTGAGTGAACCACACCGCACTCGTGACGACAATGCCATTGAAACGCGGGTCAACGGATATGTCTCGGCGGAGCGTTTCGGCATTATCGCTGGCTTGCCTGAAAGGGCCCTTGGCGGAGACTGTATTTCCTAGGTGCCAGACACCATTTTGCTCACGATAAATGCGGGCTAATGGGCCATGCGATTTCACCTCAACAACAACTACGCCTTTTCCGGGGATAATAACGACAAAGTCTGCTTCCCCACTTCGTTGCCTAACATGCTCAGAGAAGTAATAGCTGTGGAGCACGCGCCAATCATCTGTTCCCGGAGCGTCCTTAAGGCGTTCAAATAGTATTCGTTCACCTCTGGGAATTTCTCCGTCTTGTCCGGGAATAAGCATTGGCGGATACATGTGGGCCATTACTTCACTCCAAGCAAAGTGAGAACTCCAATGGTGTTGATGCGAGACATAGCCGTTGTGGTTTCCGCTTCCTCGACTCTAAAAAGCCCCATTGGTCTGACGTCACTTTCTTCTAATCGAAGTTCAATGAATCCAGACGCGGATAACGCCCTTGTGTCTAATTCCTCGATGCTACCCTCCAGCTCTTTCGCGACTAGGTGTCCTGCCTTAATGTGAGCGCTTCTTATCGCCAGCATGCCTTCAAAATAGTGATCCATCTCAGCTTCTTTCATGCCGCAGATGTGAAGTACAGCACTGAAATCTCCGTCTGATTGTGGACGAATGGCCACTCCGCGCGCCCATTGGTCGACATTTTGTGCTTTGCATCCATATTTTTTTAGATCTAGTTGAGTTTGACCCCTTCCATTGGCCTGAATGTAATCGCGTAATCGCGAGGTCCATGAAAGCTGGAGTTGACGCAATAACTCGGCTCGGCTACCTAGAATCTCATCTGCAATCTCGGCAATAACATCGGATCTCCCGCCGTCTGTACGAATAACGAGATAGTCTCCATCCGTCACATCCCTAACTAGAACACGCTTAAGTATCGCTCTATCACCATTGGTCCTGACTATTCGACATGTTTCGTCCCCCTCGCAGGCTAGCAAGATGAAGTTGCCGCCAGCAACAGCAAACGCCCGGGCCGGCAATAGGTCTTGACTTCCAAGGGAGTCAACCGAAATGGCCCCTCGTACCGACCTCCAGTCTCTCTCAGGCCTAAGGATTTCGTCTCGGCTAAATTCAGGAAGGGGGACTATCGACTGGGGACTTCCTTTAATTTCAAATGTGAACCTGTTGTCGAGTAGACCCTGAATCTTCTCGCGATCTCGACCAATATCAAAATGTACTAACGTTAATATCTCGGCTGATGGCGAGGTAAAGATCCAATCAGGCAAAGCAGAACTAATCCCAACGATGACTTGGGTCGTGCCTACTTTTGCATCGCGTAAATCATCTGGCCGCATCACTGTTGAGAATGGCATGCCAGCATTCATGAATTCCTGCACACAGGAATCGATAAATCGGCGTTCTTGAATAACAACAATGGCACCCTCATCATCGCATTCGACCAAGTTTTCGATGACCTGATCGAAAAGAGAAGATGTTGGATTTGAATTTATTTCTTGCAGTGCATCTACCACAAGATTAAGATCGACTAGGGAATTTCTCCCTACTATTCTCGCTACATCACTTACCTTTTGGACGAAGTCTGATAATTCAAGTGCAAATTCAAGTTGGGGATGATTTGTGGGCAGGGGAATCGATGAAAGACGCCAACGAATACTTCGCATCGATCGCATCATTGTATTGACTCGCTCATCATCACTCAAATCTCTCATCGAATAATCAAGGCGTCTTGAACTGGACCACAGATTTGATAATAGGGAATCATGTATGACGTCTCGATATATCGTTCCTCGAATTGACATTCTAAGATCCGTTTGGGTTAGTGTCACAATGCTTCCTCAAACGCGATCATTTCGATTCCACTTGGAGCATGCTCGAATGCTGTTAAGATTAAATCTTGCGAGGACATGGCTCGTCTGGCAAGAACCTTTTCGACCGCGTTCACGTACGATGGTGATTTTCTGTCCAAAAGAATGACTGTAGTAGGGACATCGATCTCTCCTAGACCATGCAGAACCGCTTGAGATCCGGAAAAAACAGCGATTTCAGGTTCATTAACTTGGTGAAGATCTCCTTCGCCGAATGCATGTACAAGACCCACTCGGCCAGGACGCCCGATGCCATGCACTGTTCGCAGTACATCGGATGCCGTCCCCTCATGATTAGAATCTTGAACTCTCAGAACTACCTGCAGTGCTTCTTCTTCAATTTTGCTCATCGTTCCCATGTGAAGCACCCGCCAGTTTGTGTCACACACGAACCTTGTTGTGTCTACTCCGGGTAAGAGAGCCTCAAGGAATTTTACTTCTTTGGGAACCGCCATTGGGTACAGCGCGGTCTCCCAATCGTCAATTGATTGAATGGTGAGAACTCGTGGAAGTGGCAGAACAAATCTAGTTCCTCCAATGTGCGGAACCAAGCCATACTTGACATCTTGAGCGAGTCTCAATGTTCCCGACCAAAATTTGTTACTAGATTGATACCGAACAAGTTGTGGTTCTAGATGACTCGTCAGCATCTTCCAGTGGACTTCGACGTCGGGTAATGTTGGGGGATCTGCTGTAACTATGCCGAGAAGCACAAAAATTGAGGCGAAGTCAAGGGTGGGAAGTGAGACAGCGACTACGCGGCCAGCATGGCTTGGCGCGGCCAACTCTCGTCCGAGTTGAATCAACCAATATGGCCACTCGGATGTAATTACGCGGTTGCTGTCTGCACCGTCGTGGATAGTTACGCGCTTAATTTCGCCCCCCCCCAAGATCACGCTCAGCAGGGCAAACTGTCGTCAATCCGATTGAACTTGAGTCCATGGCCACCTTGCGAACACTTAACCCTAACTCTACATAGACCTTCGCTCGGCGCGCTTGCTTTTACCGTTATTGGGATCAGGTTTGGTTATCCGACAACAAATTCCTCGGATTGTTTTGCCTTTATTTCTAAGTCAGTGAACTTTCAGTTGAGCCAGATCCGTCGGCGTCATATTCTTGCCACTCAAAATCTACATCGGATTGGGGCGAAGAATTCACCATTCTTCCTCAGCAGCTTTGCCGTTTTCAATGAATGCTGCGAGCCAGATTCCAGCGTAAATGATTCCGATCACAATGTAGCCGGCTCCAAGAGCAAGCCCGATAACACCGACGGTGATCGCAATGCCAACGGACCAACCCCAATGAAGGCCCCATTGAGTGAGTTTGAATCCAAGGTGGACTGGCCAGAGCGAACCAATGAGGAATGCTCCGACCAACACCATGAACTCCCACTCGGCGAAGCCATCCGGTCTGTTATCACGGCGTTCTTGGGCACGACCGCGTGACTTAGCTACGGAGTAACCCAGTAGAAATCCAAGCATGACTAGTCCCCCTGACTCTTTGATTCAGTTTCGGTAAACTGCTCCAGGTTGTAAGGGGCGTAGTGAGACTGATGTAGTTCCGGAAGTCGACCATCAATTGATCGGCAGATGACATCCCCGTATTTTGGGAGGACCCCATTAGTCGGTCCAAGCTATTTGAGAGTTTTTGAATTGTGAATGCACTTACATTTCTGAGCATACTCATTCGGGGTTAAGTAGTTCAGCTTTGAGTGCCGGTGGTACTGGT
>Ga0105051_10004190_pt1 | contig 16855 bp, 18 predicted proteins | sample FRY02_FD_78383 | JGI IMG/M metagenome (GOLD analysis project Ga0105051, IMG submission 78383) | Freshwater microbial communities from Lake Fryxell liftoff mats and glacier meltwater in Antarctica - FRY-02 (megahit assembly) | ecosystem: Environmental > Aquatic > Freshwater > Ice > Glacier... | reverse complement strand
GGGCAACTTATTGCCCAAAGTGCCCTGCGGGGCAACTGGCGGTTTTCCTCTGGCCCCGATAAACCACGAATAGAACACTTGCACGACGGAGATGCTGTGACGGACGCCTTCAAGATCACCGGAGAGAGCCGACCGGGTCGTTGGCTGATCACTTGCGATCATGCCAGCAACCGGGTGCCGGACTGGGTTGCGGCGGGGGATCTGGGCATCGGGCCTGAAGATATGGCCCGCCACATCGCATGGGATGTGGGTGGGGCGGGGGTGGCACTGGCGCTGGGTGCGGCACTGGACAGCCCGGTGATCTGTTCGGACTTCAGCCGTCTGGTGATCGACCCGAACCGGGGCGAGGAGGACCCGACGCTGGTGATGAAGCTTTATGACGGTACGATCATCCGGGCCAACCGGCATGTTGGGCCGGCCGAGGTTGAAGAGCGGCTTGCGCGTCTTTATCGGCCCTATCATGCGGCGCTTGCCCGGATGGCAGCGCGGCAGGCGGATACGGCCATCGTCGCCGTGCACTCGTTCACGCCCTGCCTGAGGGGACGTTCTGTGCGTCCATGGCAGGTCGGAGTGCTGTATAGCCACCTTGATGACCGCCTGTCCCGCCCACTGATCGCGGCGCTGGCGGCGGCTGGCGATCTGTGTGTGGGCGACAACGAGCCTTACGCGGGCCATCTGCCGGGCGATGCGATTGACCAGCACGCGCTGCAACCGGGGCGGCACAACACGCTGATCGAGGTCCGCAATGATCTCATCGCCACCGAGGCCGCACAAAAATACTGGGCCAACCGTCTGGCGGCGGTTTTGCCGCAGGCTTTGGCCAAGGCGACAGGTCGGATCAGGGCGTGACAGCGCACGCCAAAGGCCGCAAGCTGTGCCCAACCTTCCGGAGGATGCCATGACCGACCTTGACCCCGCCACCCGACAAGCCCTTGAGGCTGCCGCGTTTCGTGCGCTGATGCAGCATCTGCTGGTCGCCCGGCCCGATGTGCAGAACATAGATCTGATGAACCTCGCAGGGTTTTGCCGCAACTGCCTGAGCCGCTGGTATCAGGAAGCGGCAGCGGCGCAGGGGCTGGGGATGACCAAGGATCAGGCGCGCGAAATCGTATACGGCATGCCCTATGCCGATTGGACGGCGCAAAACCAGTCAGCGGCGGATGCGGCGAAACAGGCGGCCTTTACCGTGGCGTTTGCCCAGAACGTCGGGGGCGAGCCACCTGCCAAGGGTTGATCGGGAACCAAATCTGATCAGGGTCCGATCATGTCACTGTCAGATCGCCGTCTTGCGCATCTCGTCGATATAGATATCGCGCAGACGGGCCGCGACCGGGCCGGGCTTGCCGTGACCCAGATCAACCCCGTCGATCTGCACCACCGGCATGACGAACGCCGAAGCCGAGGTGACAAACGCCTCGTCCGCCTCTTGCGCCTCTGCAATCGTGAAAGGGCGCTCTTCGACTTCCATCTGCGCCTCGGCAGCCAGCCGCAGCACGGCGCTGCGGGTGATGCCGTGCAACAGGTCATGCGACAACTGCCGGGTGATGATCCGGTTGCCCTTGACGATATAGGCGTTGTTCGACGTGCCTTCGGTCACATGTCCGTCTTGCACGAACCAGCTGTCATCGACATGCGCCGCCTTCGCCATCATCTTGGCCATCGACGGATACAGCAGCTGCGTCGTCTTGATGTCGCGCCGTCCCCAGCGTTCATCGGGAACCGAGATGACCTTCCAGCCGACCTTCGCGGCGGGGGCATCGGCAAGGCCCGGCTTGTCTTGGGTAAAGACCACCAGGGTCGGCTTGGTGTCGGCGGCAGGATAGGCAAAGTCGCGGTCGCCCGGATTGCCCCGCGTCACCTGCAGATAGATCATCCCGTCGGTGATGTCGTTCAACAGGACCAGCTCGCGGAAAATCGTCAGCAATTCATCATCGCCGCAAGGCGTCGCCATGTCGAGTTCGCCAAGGCTGCGGCCCAGACGAGCACAGTGCCCGTCAAAGTCGATCAGCTTGCCGTCCAGCACCGACGTCACCTCGTAAACCCCGTCCGCCATCAGAAAACCGCGGTCAAAGATCGACACGGTGGCTTGGGCTTCGGGCAGATACTCGCCGTTGACATAGACGGTGCGGGGCATGGACGGCTCCTGTTGCAGGTTCATTCCGGAGTGGAACAGGCCAGCGGTGCTGTCAAGCGATCAGGGGACAGGAACGGCGTCCGGTGCCGCCGATCACCCGCCCGTACCCATAACGCAACCGGGCAACCGACGCATCATGCCCGCCGTCAAAGGTGCAGAACTCCAACCGCTTGCCCACCAAATTGACCGACCGGGCGCAGGTCATGCCCGTAGGAGCGGTCACGGTTTGCGTAGTCTTGTAACCGCCATAGCCCGCAGACACGGCCAGCACATTTGCAACGTCGCCCTGCCGCGCCCGCCCGATCGCCCGGCAAGCCAGTGGCACGGTGCGATCGTTGGTGGCGTGGAAGTGCATGTTGCACCTGCGAAATATCCCCTTCTCAGGCCCTCGCAAGAATATGTCACCGTGCGCAAAAATCCGGAAATATCCTTGCGAGGCCGTATGTCCTTCCATCCGCAACCCGGCCCCCCCAGCCCGCCCGAACCGCTGCCAATTGTTCGCCCCCGGCGGTGTTTGCCAAGATGGCGGCCTCAGCGGCAGATGTGGTCAACGGCATTGGGCGCAGACCGCCATCGTTGCGGTTTGCCGGACCAATGGCATCCTGCCAGTTGACGGACCATTCGGCGATTTCAGCGACGACGCGGGGTTCCGAGCGCAGGCGCGGCGGTCTGCGACGCTGGGGATGGTCGGCAAATGGGCGGTCCACCCCAGACAGGTGGCACTTGCCAACCAAATTTTCACACCCTCTGACACGGCGGTGGCCGAGGCGCGCGAAATTCTCGCCGCGATGGCCGAGGCCAAGGCGCGTGGTGAAGGGGCCACACTGTACAAGGGCCGGTTGGTGGACATCGCCTCGATCAAGCAAGCCGACATTGTGGTTCGCCAATCGGAAATGATTGCGGCGAAGTGACGCAACCCGAGTTGACAGGCTGATCATAAAAAGTTCACCATCACACCAGAATCGCCCGGAACCGGAGCGCTCTGCAAAAGGATACCCGCGCTGCGCATCAGGGAAGGGGAGGTCCCGCGCAGCAAACAGGGGAGGATGCACACCCCGGACCAAGGTCCGGGGTGTTGCTGTTTGCGGGGTTGCGTCAGGCCGACTGCCACGGCGCTGGGTGCCGATGGCCGATCAGGCGGCCTGATCGCCCGACAGATTTCGCAGCGCAGAGATCGCCTGTTGCATTACCGCGTCCAACCACATTCTCGCGGTATCCATGGCTTCGACGTAGCCGGCCATGCCGGGCGCAAGTCCGGGGATCTGTTGGCTGATCCTTGGCGCCATGACATAGGCAAACAGACCGATCGCCGCAATCAACAGCATCAACACGAACCCGCTGCGAAAACTGCTCACGGTTGGGCTCGGGGCACGAAGGCTGTTGGCCACGGCGGCAGGATCGCCCGTGCGGCGATCTGATGTGGCGCGCAGGGTCGAGTTGATTTCCTCGATCGTGGGCAGCATCTCTTTGCGGGTCTGTGGTCGGCGCGGGGTGCGAAGTTCGGGTTCTACCCCCTTCATCATCGCAATCCGTTGCGCAGCCGGGTTGGCAGCGGCAAGCGGTGCAGCAGAGGTCAGGCCCAATTCCGGCTGTGTCTCGATGGCTTGTCCGGCTTCGGCGCGCCGGGCTGCGGCTTCGCGTTCTGCCTCTTCGCGCAACACAGCGACGACGGATTTGTCCAGTCCACGCGGCTTTGCTTCAACACGATCGACGTAATCTGATCCTTCGGCCAGAGCGGGCGGCGCATCGAACAGGGCGGCTTCTTCGGCTGCTGCCACTTCGGCCGCAGGGGACGGCTGAAACCACGACGTGCCGCAGTTCGAACATTGCACGTCGCGACCGGAAACCGGAATGACTGCCGCATCCACTTCATATTCCGCATCGCAGTTCGGGCAGACCAGCCGCATCTTAAATTCCCTGCCGTTTTCATGCGTCCAATCATTGTTCTAGCAACGATGAGCCCAATATCCAAGCCTTTGTGGTTAATACACGAACACCGGCGATTGAAACCACTAACAGCATAAGTCAAGGTGTCGGCAGACCCGGAACAAGAGGCAAACCCGCGTGATCGCATTTGACAGTGCAGCCTATAACTATGGGGGTGGGGAGCTGCTGTCAGAAGTGTCGCTGCGTCTGGCGCCGGGATCGTTCCACTTTCTGACCGGGCCGTCAGGATCCGGAAAATCGACTTTTCTCAAGCTGTGTTATGCGGAATTGCTGCCCACTGCGGGCCGCGTGACGCTGTTTGACCGCGAGGTGCGGGGGCTGTCGCGCGACGAAGTGGCCCTGACCCGCCGCCGCATCGGTGTTGTGCATCAGGATTGCCAGTTTCTGGATCACTTGCCGCTGGCGGCCAACGTCACCTTGCCACTGACCGTGGCGGGGCGCGCAGGGCCTGCCCAGGATTTGACAGACCTGCTGGGCTGGGTCGGCCTTGGGCAACTGGCGGCTGCTTTGCCGCCGTCACTGTCGGGGGGCGAGCGGCAACGCGCGGCGCTGGCCCGTGCGGTCATCATGGGGCCGGACGTCATTCTGGCCGACGAACCCACCGGCAACGTCGATTGGGAGATGTCTTTGCGATTGCTGACGCTGCTGGTCGAGTTGAACAAGATGGGCAAGACGATCCTTGTGGCCACGCATGATCTGAACCTGATCCGGCAGGCCAAGGCGCAGGTTGCGGCGCGGGTTCTGCGCATTTCCAAACGTCGCATTCAACTGGCGGGGGCGGACCTTTGAAACTGCCAACCATCCTTGACGCCGATCCGCAGGCTGACCGCGTGGTGCCTCCCTCTGGCGCTGCGGCTCGGCTGACCGGGCTGGTCGCGGGGGCGATGGCGTTTCTGGCGGTGTTTGCCTTGGCGTTGTCGCTGGCCGCCGGGCGGCTTGCCGACCGTTGGGGCGAGGCGCTGGCGCGCACGGCCACTGTGCGCATCTCTGCACCGGGGGATCAGATGATTCTGCAAACCGATGCCGTGCTTGCCGTGCTGGCGGCAACACCCGGCGTGGCATCGTTCCGCGCGCTGAGCATCGAGGAACAGCGCGCGCTCCTTGCCCCGTGGTTCGGCCCCGATCTGCCCGTCGATGCGCTGCCCTTGCCGCAACTGGTCGAAGTGGTGGAAACGGCAGCGGGCTATGACGGCGCGGGACTGCGGCAGCGGCTGGCAGCCGAGGCCCCCGGTGCGGTGCTGGACGATCACACCCGCTGGCGCAAGCCACTGGTGCAGGCGGCCGGGCGGTTGCGGTTGCTGGGCTGGGTGTCGATGGGGTTGATCGGCGTCGTGGTTGCGGCGATGATCACGCTGGCCGCCAATGCGGCGCTGGCGGCCAACGCGCAGGTCATCCGGGTGCTGCGTCTGGTCGGCGCGCGGGATACCTACATCGCGCGCGCCTTCGTGCGGCGGTTTACCCTGCGGGCGTTCTGGGGGGCGGCGGCGGGCAGTCTGACGGGCACGATCGGCGTTGCGCTGTTGCCGCGCGCCGATGCGGCCGGCGGGTTTCTGACCGGCCTTGGGTTTCAGGGGGCGGGGTGGCTATTACCGTTGTTGTTGCCGGTGCTGGCAGGGGCGGTTGCCTTTGCAGCCACGCGGGCCGCCGCCTTGGCCAAACTGCGGGAGTTGACATGATGCTGCGCTGGCTGGTTTCTCTTGTTTTCATGGTCCAGGTGTATCTGGCTCTGGCGATCCTTGCGACCGTGTTCACCCCGGTGGCGCTGGTCTGGCGGGACGCTTCGTTCTTCTGGATGCAGGCGTTTTGTCGGTGGACCCGGTTTTCTGCCCGCGTGATGATCGGACTCCGGTCCGAAGTGCGCGGCACAGTTCCAACCGGAGCGGTTCTGATCGCATCGAAACATCAGTCGTTCTTTGACAGCATCATCCTGCTTTCCGTGCTCGATGCGCCGCGGTTCATCATGAAAAAGCAACTGGTCTACGTGCCGCTGGCGGGTTGGCACGCCTTGCGGATGGGCTGTATCCCGGTCGACCGGGGCAAACGGGGGCAGGCGATCAAGCGGTTGGTGGCGGCTGTCGCGGCTGGGGCACAGCGGCCCGGTCAGGTGATCATCTATCCGCAGGGCACCCGCATCGCGCCCGGTGTGACTGCACCCTACAAGGCCGGTGCGGCAGTTCTTTACGCGCAACTGGGGCAGACCTGCGTGCCGGTTGGCACCAACGTCGGCCTGTTCTGGCCGCGCAAAGGCATCTTGCGCAAACCGGGGCTGGCGGTGATCGAGTTCTTGCCGCCCATCGCATCGGGGCTCGACACCGCGGGTTTTCTCGCCGAACTGGAAACGCGGGTCGAAGCAAGCTCCAACGCCCTGATGGCCGAGGCCGGGTTCAAGGGGGCGTGATGGACCGAATATCCGATGAGGAAGCTCTGCTGAAGCCGTAAGGCCAGCCTTCCGAGCCTGCGCGGGTGAAGGTCACGCGCACCTGACACCCGGTTACCGCGCGCACATCAAACACCCGGTTCTGCGTTTTGACGTCCGTAGGCCCGATGGGCACCGATAGCAGCCCGCGCGGTGATGAACGGCCGGTCATAGCGGTGCTGGACGCCCAGACGTTGGCCACGTTCGATTGGAAGGGGAACGAGCGGGCGATTCGTTAATCAACATCGTGGCGGATGGCCGGGTCAGCCTGATGTTTCCGGTTGCAGGTTCAAATACCGTGATGCGGGTGAACGGGCGCGCCCGTCTTACGGCGGATGCGGCGCTGCGGGCGCAGTTCGCGCGGGGTGATCTGCAACCGCGCACCGTGGCCGTGAGTAAGGTCGCCGAGGTCTGTTCGCAATGTGCCCGTGCTCTGATCCGGTCTGCCTTGTGGACATCGGGCCCACAGAACGATGGTTTGCCCACAATCGGTGACATGTTGCCGGAGGCGACCGGGGGCCGCTTTGACAGAGTGGCCTACGATGCGAAGGGGGCAGAACTGGCGAAGGCAACGATGTGGCAGTCTGCTGGCCGACCGCCGGGCCGTCTGTGATCTGGCCTGCCCAAGCAGGCGTTCGTCCACCGCAAAGTCCAACGCCAGCGTCACGTCCGGCCCATAGCTGCGCCCCGCCCCGTTCACGAACAGCGCACCGCCTTCGGTTCGGATATCGTCAAGCGTCACCCGCATCGTCGTGGCACCTTCGTCGATGCGGGCCGATTGAAACAGCGCGCAATCCACCTCGAACTGCAGCACATAGCCATTGAACGCGGCGTCATGGAATCCGCCCTCAAAGTCACTATATGTAAACTCGTTCCGTGTTGGCCCGATCTCCACCTGCACCGGGACCACATCGAAATCGGAGTGCTGAAATTCTGGCCCCGTGGCGAATTCCACCCCCAACCCGACCACCACCGACCACCACCGTCTGCCCACGGCTTTCGAGTATGGGCCGCGCGGGATCGTCATACATCAGCACATTCAGGGTCACGGTGCGCCCCTCCAGCGTGCCTTGCGCACTCGCAGGCAGGGCAAACGGCAGCAGGAACGCCAGACGAAGGCAGTATAGGTTCATCTTATTCTCCGGACGGACGCAATCTGCCGGATAAACCGGCTGACGTCGCGCGCCGATTGCCGGGACTTGTCGGATCAGACGACCAACCGCGCCTCGATTGTGCGCAACCCGGACCGTGCGGTTCTTGGATGCGCGCGGGACAGGCTTTCCAGGTCGGGAAACAAACGCAACACCTCGGCTTGCGCGGCGCGGTCAAGCCCGGTCAGCGACAAGGCTGAAGGGAAGAAACCTTCGCTCAGCGCACCGTTTGACCGCACGATCAGATGGCCATCCAGCAAGAAGTGAACACAGGTCACCGCGCTGCGCGGCACTGGCTGACACACTGTCACACCGTTGATCAGCGCTTGCGCGTGCGCCAGCACCTCGGGCTGGCCGAAATACGGATCTGTCCGCCAGTCCCCCCCGGCACAGCCGATGCTGCGGCGATACTGCCAGCGGCCTGCCCGATAGCGGGTTGCCCAGCGATCCCGGCGCGAATACCACCGGGCGCAAGGCCGGTTCGGCCAGCAGAGTGCCTGCATTTCGACCCGCCGCTGCCCGATCCACCGCAGCGGCAGCAGGCCGGCGTCCTTGGTCCAGATCAAATCCCCCGGACGCAGGCTTTGCACCGCTTGCGGCCCGTCGGCCGTGTCGATCAGGGTTTCCGCCATGAAACAGACCAGCATCGACACATCGTCGACAATCGCACCCAGACTGGCGTTCGGCCCCAGTTCTGACATCCGGACCGTGTAGCTGCCCGCGGTGGGAAAGCTGACCGGCACAGAACAGGTCGTATAGCCGGTTGCGGTCGGGTAAAATGACAGGGTCGCAATGACCTGATCGCTGCTGTCGAGGATATCCACACGAAAGCCTTCGCTTCCGGCATTGCCAAGCGAGGCCGTGCGCAACGCCGACTGAAACGTCAGATCGGTCCCATCGGGTTCTGGATCGTGACCACCTGCTGCATGCCGGTGGTCTGGCCCGATCTGCCGTCCATCTCGGCCACCCGGTTTGCCGATCCGTTGCCGAGATAGGCATTTTCGGTGTAGTCCGTCTCAAGATCGGCCCTGCTCCATCCGGTATTGCCCAGATCGAAGGTTCCGTTCACGCTGATGTTGCTTTGGGTCATAGCGGGTCCGGCAGCATTTGCTGCTGTTGGTCCTGACCCAAGACGGCTGCAAACTATGTGTGAACCTAGGCTATTGAACGTCAATCAAAGGCAACCTGCCGCCCTTTCTCCTTGATCTGACCGGTTCAGGCCGCGAGTCCTTTCGACCCCATATCAAGGAACTTCTGCCGCCGGTCCTTGATCAGCGTGTCGGGCTTCTTGGACACCAGATCCTTCAGCATCGCCTCGACTGCCTTGCCAACCGCCTCGATCGTCTCGCGGCGACCGCGCTGCGCGCCGCCCAGCGGTTCCTTGATGATCCGGTCGATCACGCCCAGCCTTTGCAGGTCCTGCGCCGTCAGCCGCAACGCCTCGGCGGCTTCGCGCATCTTTTCGGCGTCTTTCCACAGAATCGACGCACAGCCTTCCGGGCTGATCACCGAATAAACGCTGTGTTCAAGCATCGCGATGCGGTTGGCCGTGGCAAAGGCCACCGCCCCACCTGACCCGCCTTCCCCGATGATGACCGAGACCAGCGGCACGCCGATTTCGAGGCATTTCTGGGTGGACCGCGCAATCGCTTCGGCTTGCCCGCGCTCTTCGGCCCCCTTGCCGGGATAGGCACCGGGGGTGTCAACCAACGTGATCACCGGCAGCCGGAACCGGTGGGCCATGTCCATCAATCGGATTGCCTTGCGGTAGCCCTCAGGCCGCGCCATGCCGAAGTTGCGCTCGATCCGGGTCTTTGTATCGTGGCCCTTTTCATGCCCGATCACCATCACGGCCATGTCGTTGAACCGCGCAATGCCGCCCATCACCGCGTGATCCTCGGCAAAGTTGCGATCCCCGGCCAGAGGCGTGTATTCCGAAAACAGAGCTTCGATATAGTCCTTGCAATGAGGTCGGTCGGGATGCCGGGCGATCTGGCATTTCCTCCAAGGCGTAAGATCCTTGTACAGGTCGCGCAGCATGGTTTCCGCCTTGCGGTCCAGCGCCTCGGCTTCCTTGCTGACATCCATCACCGAATTGCTCCGCGCCATTGCACGCAGTTCTTCCGCCTTGCCTTCGATTTCGGCCAGTGACTTTTCGAATTCCAGATAGTTCATCAAAAACTCCGCGATCCGGTATGCTGTCTATATGGCCGGGTTGACCCTGCAATGCAACTCGGCAGCATTTGTGTTATGGCCCGATGGCAAGCAGGATTTGGCTGGGCACAAAGTCGCCCAATCGGCTGGTTCATATGTTCATAAATATCCCACGGGGGGTCCGGGGGGTGTGAAACCCCCCGGCTTTTCCGCAAACGCGCCGGTCAGAACAAATCCAGCAAGCGCTTCAGATAATCCCGCTCGCCTTCTGGCCGCCCCTGTTCGCCGGACCTTCGCCGGATTTCCTCCAGCAAGTCCTGCGCGCGGCTATAGATGTCCTCGCCTTGCAGCATGTTGCGGTCCGATCCGATCCGCGCCGACTGGCCCGGCTCGCGACCCAAGGGATCGACCTGCGAATTGGGATCGGCAGAGCCGTCAGCGCGGCCTTGCTGGTCGGCACCGGGCTGGCGCTGTTCCTGGGCCATCGCCTCGCCGAACTGCCGGATGCCGTCGCGCATCGCCTCCATCGCTTCGGCCTGACGGTCAAGTGCGCCGTTCAGATCGCCGTCGCGCAGCGCCTGTTCTGCACCTTCCATCGCGCGACCGGCGCGATCCAACTGGCGTTGGCCTTCCGCGCCCGGTTCGGTACCTTCGCCGGGCAATTCGCCGTTGCGCATTGTGTCCAGCCGGTCGCGCAGCTCTTGCTGGCGTTCGGCAAGGCTCTTGTCGTCCGCGCCGTCGCCGCGTTCCTGACCCTCGTTGCCTTCGGTGCCGTCCTGCAGATCGCGGAACGCCTCGTCCGACAGGCCCTGCTGATCGCGCAGCGTCTCGTTCAGATCGCGCATCGTCTGTTGACCGGGGCCGCCCTGGCCTTGGCCCTGTCCGGGCTGGCCCTGCGCCATCTGCATGTTTTCCATGAACTGACGCAGTTGTTCCATCAACTCCTGCGCCTCGGCGGTGCGGCCTTCTTCCATCAGCTTTTGCAACTCGTCCAGCATCTGTTGCAATTGATCTTGGCTCATCGACATGCCGGGCTGGCCGTTTTGCGACGTCTGGCTGTCGGGGTTTTGCTCGGCCTCCTGGGCCAACTGGCGCATGTAATCAGCAATCGCCTCGCGCATCTCGGCCATCAGTTCGTCGATTTCTTCGCTCGACGCCCCGTTTTCAATCGCCTCCGACAGTCGATCCTGTGCGCGTTGCAGGCGTTCGCGCGCAGATGCAAGGTCGCCCTCTTCGATCAGCAGGGCAATCTGCCACAGCTCTTCGGCCATCTCGTCGCGGGCGGTCATGTCCAGCGCGGTGCCCGCCGCATCGAGTTGCCGCAGCACGACCCGCAACCGCAGGTAGGCGCGTTCGTTGCGCACCACGTCTTCGGGGCGGTGGGTGATCGCCTTCATCACTTGTGTGCTGCGGGGTGCATTGCCACGCGCCCAAAGAATGTCCCGCCGCACCTCTATCAAGGCCGCGGCCAGCGGATCGAAAAACCGCCGCCCTGGCAGGATGACTTGCAGGGGTTCCGCAACGCCGGTCTGACCGCTCGCATCGGTCACGGCCAAGGTCATCGTCACCGGCAGGTTGGCAAAGATGTGCTTCGACAGATCGTCGATCAGCGTTTCGGTATAACGCGCCCTGTCGCCGGAAATTGGCAGCGGCAGGTCCAGAACCACCGGCTCCACCGGCTCGGGGTCCGGTGCAAGCCCGTAGCGGCGATTGATGGCAGCCAGATCCAGCGCGATCGTGACCTCGCCAGCCGTGATGCCATATTCATCCGTTGCGGTGAACGGCTGTTTAAACCGACCGTCCGCCTCGCGCCCGATCTCGCCCTCGGCCACCACGGTCGGGGGGGCGTCGGCGGTTGCAATGATCTGCCAGCCCCGCCCGCCTTCGCCATCAATCGACAGCGTTCCGGACTTCGTCACGACAAAGTTCTGCACCGGGTCCGATGCAGGCGGCACGTCGGTGCGCGCCGACACTGTTTCGGCCAGCACCAGATCGCCTAATGCGCCGTAAAGCCGCAACTGGACCCGTGTTCCAGAGGGCAGGGTCAGCGTGTCGTCCGTGATATCATTCAAATAAAGCGTCGGTTTGCCGGTATAGGCCGGGGGTTGCGCCCAACCTTCCCACGTCGGGCCGCTGGCAACAGCCTCGCCCGAAGGCCCCATCCCTGCGACTGACGCAACCCGCCACAACGATCCGAACATCAGCGCCGCCACCAACCCGGTCAGCGCGACATAACGCAGCGCGTAGGGATCGCGGCTGGCCAGTTTCAGGTCCGGCTCCACCGCCCGCGCCGCCGCCGCACGCGCGGCCATCCGGGCGCGGTGGGCAGCCCAGACCGCCTGGCTTGCCGGGTCATTCGCGCCGATTGCCTGAATGTCGCGCAACGCGGCAATCGGGTTGCCCGGCAACTGGCTGTCCAGCCGCGCCAGCGCCTCGGTCCGGGTAGGTGCTGCAAAACGCCGCAGACCGTGCCACACGCCCCAGAACGTGCTGCCGGCCACGACCATCGCGGAGATCCAGAAAACTTCCAGCCCAAGATGATCCTGGATGCCAAACGACAGAACCGCGAGCGTTGCGATGACAATGGACCAAAGCGGCCAGAACGCCCGCACCAAACGCTCGACCCACATCCCGGCCCATGTCAGGCGCAGGGGACGTTCCAGACGGGCGATCGCGGTGTTCGGGTCGGTATCGGTCATGCGCGGATCCTGACCCTTTGCGGTGCTACAGCCAATAGGGAATGCTATCGCGCCGCAGCATTTCGTCAAAGGTCGGTCGCGCCCGTATGACGGCGAAGTGATCGTCTTTCACCAGTATTTCCGGGATCAGGGGCCGCGTGTTGTATTCCGATGCCATCACGGCCCCATAGGCACCCGCCGACCGGAACGCCACCAGATCGCCTGATGCCTGCGTGTTCAGCATGCGTGCCTTGGCAAAGGTGTCGCCCGTCTCGCAAACCGGGCCCACCACGTCGTAAGCCTGCCGTTCCGCGCCGGGGGCGGGTTCGATCACCGGCAGAATGTCGTGGTGCGCGCCATACATCGCAGGCCGGATCAGGTCGTTCATCGCCGCGTCCAGGATCAGAAAATCGCGATCCTCGCCGTTCTTGACATAGATCACCGATGCAACCAGCAGCCCCGCGTTGCCCGAAATCAGCCGCCCCGGCTCGATTTCGATCTCGCAGCCCAGATCGCCGACCGTGCGCTTGATCAAAGCGCCATAATCCAGCGGCAGCGGCGGGGCCTCGTTGCCGCGTTCATATGGAATGCCCAAACCGCCGCCAAGATCCAGCCGGGTGATGGTATGGCCTTCGGATCGCAGGCGGTGGGTCAGATCGGCGATTTTCAGATAGGCCGCCTCGAACGGGGCCAATTCGGTCAACTGACTGCCGATATGCACGTCAATCCCGATAACCTGCAAGCCGGGCAGGGATGCGGCCTCGGCATAAACAGCGCTGGCGCGGTCGATGGGGATGCCGAACTTGTTGTCCTTTTTGCCCGTCGCAATCTTTTCATGCGTCTTGGCGTCCACATCCGGGTTAACCCGGATGGTGATCGGTGCGGTGGTGCCCATGCTGACGCACACTTCGGACAGCGCCCGCAATTCCGGCTCGCTTTCGACGTTGAATTGCCGAATACCGCCCTCCAGCGCCAGCCGCATCTCGGGCTTCGTCTTTCCGACCCCTGAAAACACGATCCGCTCGCCGGGCACCCCGGCCGCACGGGCGCGCAGGTATTCGCCGCACGACACCACATCCATCCCCGCCCCCAGATCGCCCAGCACTTTCAACACGGCGATGTTGGACAGCGATTTGATCGCAAAGCACACCAGATGCGGCAACGGCGACAGCGCTTGGGTGAACAACTGATAGTGCCGGGTCAGGGTCGCCGTCGAATAGACGTAGAACGGCGTGCCCACCGTCGCCGCAATATCGGCAATCGCCACGTCTTCGGCGTGCAACTGGCCGTCGCGATACAGAAAATGATCCATTCAAAACGTCCGCCCTTGTTGCCGACTTGATCTAGCAGAAACCCGGCGCGGGGCAATCGGCCGTCAGTTGATCTTGGCGGTCACGCCTACAGAAACGTCGCCCGTGATCGAGATCGAAGACTCGGGCGGCGGGCTTGCCGAGCTTGGCGTCAGCGGCGGCGCATCGGCCCCGCAGGCGGTCAAGGTCAGCAAGGTGGCAAGGATCAGCAGGCGCATGGGTCGGGTCTTTCGGGCTGTGGGGGGGGTCAAAGGGGCCCGGGCAGGGATGTGAAGCCCGAACAACCGACAAGCAAGACGATGCACAACAAAATAACACGGGTCATCAGGGTTCCTTCGTTTCTAGACAGATTGTATCAGCCAAGAATCGTCTGCCAGCGTGCAACCTGTTCGGCCACCCGGACGGGCGAGGTTCCGCCATAAGACACCCGGCTGTTGACCGAATTCTGCACGCCCAGCACCGAATAGACCTCTTGCGTGATGCCGTCATGCACCGATTTCATCTCGGCGATCGAAAGGTCGGGCAGATCGCAGCCCTTCGCCTCGGCCAGTGCGACCAGCGCTCCCGTCACATGATGCGCCTCGCGGAACGGCAGGTTCAACGCGCGCACCAGCCAGTCGGCAAGATCGGTCGCCGTCGAAAATCCGCTCGCCGCCGCCGTCGCCAGCACCTCGCGGTTGGCCGTCATGTCGCCGACCATTCCCGTCATCGCAGCCAAGGCCAGCATCAGCGTATCCGCCGCATCGAACACCTGTTCCTTGTCCTCTTGCATATCCTTGGAATAGGTCAGCGCCAGACCCTTCATCACGGTAAACAGCGCCACCGTCGCCCCCAGGATCCGCCCCAGCTTGGCCCGCAGCAATTCCGCCGCATCCGGGTTCTTCTTTTGCGGCATGATACTGGACCCGGTGGTCCAACGGTCCGACAACCGCACGAATCGGAACTGCGCCGATGACCAGATCACCAGCTCTTCGGCAAACCGGCTGAGATGCATCGCGCAGATCGACGACGCCGACAGAAATTCCAACGCGAAGTCCCGGTCGGACACCGAATCAAGGCTGTTTGCCGTGGGCCGGTCAAACCCCAGGGCCTGCGCCGTCATCGCCCGGTCAATCGGAAACGACGTGCCCGCCAGCGCCGCCGCGCCCAAGGGGCATTCGTTCATCCGCGCCCGCGCATCGCGAAACCGCCCCAGGTCGCGGTTCAGCATTTCGACATAGGCCAGCATGTGATGGCCCCAAGTCACCGGCTGTGCTGTCTGCAAATGGGTAAACCCCGGCATCACCCAATCCGCCCCCGCCGCCGCCTGCGCCACAAACGCCCCCATCAGCGCCTGCAATCCGGTGACCGCAGCATCGCACTGATCGCGCACCCACAACCGGAAATCGACCGCGACCTGATCGTTCCGGCTGCGTGCCGTGTGCAGCCGCCCCGCCGCAGGCCCGATCAAATCCTTCAGGCGGCTTTCCACGTTCAGATGAATATCCTCCAGATCGGTGCGAAACTCGAACCGACCCGCCTCGATCTCTGACAACACCGTGACCAGGCCTTCCCCGATTGCCTCTGCATCGCTAGGACTTACGATACCTGTGGCGGCCAGCATGGCGACATGGGCGCGCGATCCTGCGATGTCCTGCGCATAAAGCCGCTTGTCGAACCCGATGGATGCGTTGATCGCCGTCATGATCGCGTCGGGACCACTTGCGAACCGCCCGCCCCACATGGTGTTGGCGGGTGGAATGACAGGATCGCTGGCGGCGGTGGACATTGGGGAAACCCTTCGGAGGGATGATGCGGAAACTTGTGCTTGCGGCTCTTTATACCGCCCTGTTGATGGGTGCAAATCCGGGTGTCGCCCAGACTTCGCTGACGGCGGCGTTCGAGGGCGACATGAAGAAGCTGGCGTTGGTCGAACCTGCGGCTCTGCCCGAAGTGGCGCTTCTGGACGAAACCGAAACCGTGCGGTCGATGGCCGAATACCGGGGCAGCTGGGTGGTGCTGAATTTCTGGGCGACGTGGTGCGCGCCGTGCCGTCATGAAATGCCCTCTCTGGCCCGATTGCAGGTGGCGATGCCCGACCTTGCCGTGGTGCCGGTGGCAACCGGGCGCAATTCGGTGATCGGCATCCAGAAGTTCTTTGCCGAAGCCGGGGTGACGGGCCTTCCGATGCTGCGCGACCCAAAGTCTGAACTGGCGCGGTCGATGGGCGTGCTGGGTCTGCCGGTGACCGTGATCCTTGACCCGGAAGGGCGCGAGGTGGCACGGCTGATCGGTGACGCGGAATGGGACGCACCAGAGGCGCTGGCGGCGCTGACGCAGGTTATGGCGCGGTAGGCTGTCCGGCCTTGCCTAGAACCTTCGGCGTGCCGGATCGTGGAAAGTGGCGGTGGCAACTGGTGAGGTGGTCATTGACCATGCCCGTAGCCTGCATGAACGCATAGGTAATCGTCGGCCCGCAAAAGGTGAAGCCCTTCGACTTCAACGCCTTGGCCATCGCCTGTGACGCTGGCGTTTGGGTTGGCACTTCGGCAGGCGACCGGGGGCTGTTGATCTGCGGCGCACCGCCGACAAAGCCCCAAAGGAACGGCGCAAACCCTGTGTGTGCCTCGATTGTCAGATAGCCCCGCGCGCCCCGGATTGCGGATTCGATCTTGCCGCTGTGACGAACGATGCCGGGGTCCGCCAGCAGACGCGTCACATCGATCTCCGTGAAGTTTGCCACGATTTCGGGATCGAACCCGGCAAAGGCCGCCCGAAAATTCTCGCGCTTGCGCAGGATGGTGATCCAAGACAGCCCGGCCTGAAACCCGTCCAGCACCAGCTTTTCCCACAAGGCGCGCGGGTCATGTTCCGGGACGCCCCACTCGGTATCGTGGTACGCCACATACAGCGGGTCCGTGCCGCACCACGGACATCTGGACAGGGTCATCGGCATCTTTCAAATTGGCTCAATTCGCATTAGCTATGCACATGGTCTAACCGGCAGGATTCCTACTGCTGCGGCGAGAACGGCGCGTGGTGTGGGTTGCCTTGGAAGCACTGCAAGATGAAACCATCTGAGATAG
>Ga0105051_10004170_pt1 | contig 16903 bp, 14 predicted proteins | sample FRY02_FD_78383 | JGI IMG/M metagenome (GOLD analysis project Ga0105051, IMG submission 78383) | Freshwater microbial communities from Lake Fryxell liftoff mats and glacier meltwater in Antarctica - FRY-02 (megahit assembly) | ecosystem: Environmental > Aquatic > Freshwater > Ice > Glacier... | reverse complement strand
GATGTAAAACGTCTGAAGGTACTCCTTCTAAATCATTTGGGATCATAACGCCAAATATAGCGTGCTTTTCAAATGCAACTTGTTCTAAGCTTCCATTAAGCGCCGCATTAATTAATGCTCTTGTTACTTTCAAACTCATTCTTTTACCAACGCCATAGCTACCACCGCTTAATCCTGTATTCACCAACCATGCATTAGCTCCAGACGAAGCTAATTTATCGCCTAGCATCTTTGCGTACTTAGACGGGTGAAGTGGTAGAAAGGCAGCGCCGAAGCAAGCAGAAAACGTAGTTTTAGGTTCCGTGATACCTACCTCTGTCCCAGCAACTTTAGAAGTGAAGCCACTCATGAAGTGATACATTGCTTGCTCGTTTGTCAATTTACTAATTGGAGGTAACACACCAAAAGCATCATAAGTTAAAAAGAAAATGTTTGTTGGAACTCCTCCTACTGAAGGCTCCGCTCTATTATTGATATGCTCGATAGGATAAGAAACTCTCGTGTTCATCGTAATGCTTGAATCTGCATAATCAGGTTCATTCCCATTTTTAAACACGATGTTTTCTAAAATTGCGCCTTCCTTGATTGCCTTATAAATATCTGGCTCGGTGTCTTTATTTAAGTCGATGACTTTTGCATAACATCCCCCTTCGAAATTAAATACGCCCTCATCAGACCAACCATGCTCATCGTCGCCAATTAAAGCTCGTTCGGGGTCGGCACTCAAGGTTGTTTTTCCTGTTCCACTCAAACCAAAAAACAACGCCGTATCGCCACCCTTGCCAATATTAGCAGAACAGTGCATACTCAATACATTTTTTTGGTGAGGTAAAATAAAATTTAATGCTGAAAATATTCCTTTTTTAATTTCCCCGGTGTAACCTGTGCCACCAATGATAATCGTTTTGCTTGTAAAATTAAGCACCGCGAAATTGTGTTGCCGGGTTCCGCTTTCACTTGGGATTGACATAAATCCTGGAGCATTCAAAATGGTCCATTCTGGCTTAAAATTTTCTACCTGACTTGCCGTAGGACGAAGAAACATATTGTAAGCAAACATGTTGCTCCACGGTGTCTCCGTTATGACTCTAATATTTAGTCTATATTTATCGTCTGCACAAGCAATAGCATCTCGCACATAAATATCCTTATCTGCTAAATAGCTCTTAATCTTTCGTTCTAGTTGATCAAACTTTTCCGTTTCAAAAGGAATATTGATTTTATTCCAATCAACAGCATTTGCAGTCAAAGCATCTTTAACAATAAATCTATCTTCAGGAGACCGGCCAGTAAACTCGCCCGTATTCACAGCTAAAGCCCCATTATCTGAATAAAATCCCTGCCCTAACGCAACGGTCTTGTCAGACAATTCTTTAGGACTTAAGTTCCAATATTCGTTTTTAGAGGTTTCCAAACCTAAATCTTCAAGAGAAGCATGGGCTGCTTTGTTGCCTAATACTGCCATATATTAATTGCTTTGTTATAGGCGTGTAAAGGTAATATTATTTTTGGGCTTACACGCGGACAAATTTATTATTTATGAACTTTTTCACTATGCAATGTTGAAAATAAAACACACCACGAACAACTATCCACTCAAGGATGCCTGATTTTTGAAAAATCGTTTGGTTTGCCGACAATTGTGCTTATCTAATTAAGGAGTTCTAACGCTCTTTTGATTTGAGATTGTTATGATTTTAGGATCTTAGATTTATACAATTTATGTCTTTAGGCGAAAAAACTATCCTAAGGATTTTACTAGAAAATTTACCCATGTTTAAAGAATAAACCTTTCTTATGTAATTTAGTTGAACAGTCAAAAACTATTACTTAGTTTAACAATAAGCACCCATAAATTAGAGCACTTTAAAGGCCGTTCTTCTATTTTTTGCCTTATTCTCTTCACTATCATTTGGAAGCAAAGGATTGTTCTCTCCATAGCCTTTATAGCTTAATCTATTCTGACTCACACCTTGACTAATGAGATAATCTTGAACTGCCTTAGCCCTTTGCTCACTTAGCACTAAATTATTTTCCATACTACCATCGCTATCCGTATGGCCTCCTACTTCTAAAAACAGGTTTTCATCCTTCCTCATAAAATCTACTAATAAATTTAACTCAGCCTTTGATTCCTCTAATAATTGAAATTCTCCCGAACGAAAAAAGATGTTTTTCAAGGTGAATTCCTTTCCCTTTACCATCTTCTGCATTAGTGCTTCCAATGGTACTATTTGTTTTGAATTTTGTAAATCCAAACTAAAATTTTCCGAGAACGGAAGATATCCATCTACATTTGCTTGATAGGCATAACTTTTCCCCGCTGCGAGCGTAATTAAGAAACTTCCATTGATTTCATCAGTACTTAAGGTCTTATAAATCTCACCACTTTCAATTTCTATTATTTTAATATTAGCCTTTAAGCCTTTTAAAGATTCCGCATCTTTAACCACTCCTTTGACACTGAGCACAAGTGCAGGACGAGCGCCTTCTGGCATGGTAAAGCTGTAGATGTCCATATCCCCGAATCCTCCGGCTCTATCTGAGGCGATGTAAGCTGTTTTGCCATCTGAGGCAACGTACAACCCATATTCCACCTCAACAGAATTAAGCGGATAGCCCAAGTTTTGCGGGATGCTCCAAGAGCCGTCCTCCTGAAGAATAGATTTAAAAACATCCGTTTTACCCATACCTGGATGACCATTGGACGCAAAATACAATGTTTTGCCATCAGGATGCAAATAAGGACGTTGCTCGTCGCCTGGGGTATTGATTACATTCCCTAAATTAATAGGTGCTCCAAACTTACCATCTACCCCTAAGTTCGAAACGTAGATATCACTTCCACCAAAGCCATCATTAGACTTTCTTACCAAAAAGATTTGCTTTGAATTTGCAGAGATAACTGGCTGCGACTCCCAATGTCTGGTATTCACCACATTTCCCATGTTGATTGGTTTTTTCCAATCATCCCCCACTTTTTTCGCTATGTAAATGTCAAATCGCCCTAAGTTTCCTTCCATGCGATCACTCGCGAAAAAAAGATATCTACCATCCTGCGTAATACTATGCGCACCTTCCTGACTATCTATTCCATTCACCCCTAAAACCGGACTACGCTTTTGCCATTTTCCATCTACAAATTGTGCTGTATAGATGTCCTCATTCGGATATCTTTGCGCCGCATCATTTACCGTAAAATACAACCATTCATTATCTGCCGTAATTGAAGGAAAGTATTCTGATTTTTCCGAGTTGATGTTTGGCCCCAAATTAATAGGTTGATAAACTACCGGATGCTCAACGGCTACTTTGGCAAATTGGACACTTTCAAGTAACAAATTAGCTTGCCACTTTCCGTTATCAGATAACACTGCATTCTCTAAATAAAGCGATGCATATTTTTCGGCATTCGCATAATCCAGCAGGCTTAAATAACACTGCCCTGCTTCGAAGTATGCGCTATATAAAGTCTTATCGCATTTAATAACCGCTTCATAATGACCAACAGCTTGATCATACTTATTGTATAAGTTTTGATAGAGATTGGCAATTTGCAAATGAGCGTTAATATAACTCGGATCCGTTTTTACGGCTTCCTCAAAACCATCCAACGCTTCTTGATATCTACCAAAAACTAGGGCCTCATTTGCCTTCGTATAAATCTCTTGAGCCTTCTTGGTCCCGTCTGTTTGTGCCAAACTAAGCTGACTTGAGCAAGAAACGAGCACAATAAATGTTAGGTATTTAAAATAATGCAGCATACGAAGTATTTGTTTTAAAGAAATAACCAGAAAAGTCGTGCCAATATTATAATTGAGTAACTCTAAAAAGCTATTAAGGAATATTCATGTACTTATGTACCTGAAGTGAAATCTGACATTTTGGGTTATCCTTCACAAAAGAAATAATTTCTGGAAGCATTTCTTCAGCGATACTCCATTCAGGTTGCAAGTAAACACGACATTTAGCACTTGTATTTTTTGCGTGATTCAGGGCAAATCGAAAATCATTTTTATGAGCAATAATGACCTTCAATTCATCCGCTATGTTCAGATTTTCATCAAGACATTTCTTAAAGCGCTTTGGAGAAACACAAACCCAATCCCAAGATCCTGTTAGCTGATAAGCTCCACTTGTTTCGATGTGCGTTTTGAGTCCTAAACTTTTAACCATAGCGCACAAAGCCGTTAAATCATACATTGCTGGCTCACCACCTGTTATGACTACTATTTCCGTTTTACTTTGTTTTAGATCTTTTTTAAGTTGCCCAATCGATAGAATTTCATGCTCCTCAGCATCCCAACTTTCTTTTACATCACACCAAGTACATCCTACATTACAACCTGCTAAGCGAATAAAATAAGCCGCTTTACCCTGATGGAATCCTTCTCCTTGGATAGTATAGAAACGCTCCATAACAGGCAATTCCCTACTGCTATCAAAGTTCAGTTTTTCTCCATCTTTTGAATTCATGTTGCAAAGCTACTAAACTAAAATGACTCTAACTTAAAGACTGTATTACTAAAATCTTCCGCTAATTCAAATTTGTCATTTCTCACTTGGAGCAGAATCGATATAGGCTCGAAGGTCTCTGTGGTGTAAAATGTAATTTGAATATCAAAATTTACCTCTTCCCTTTTCTTGCCATCTGCGCCAGTAAAGTATAGTGTTTTACCACTATTTAAGGAAACCGCATTGCCCTTTAGATGCATTAACTCAATAACCGGATTCGATATATCAAGTACTTCAAGCCATAAGGGATCTTTTGTATCAATTTTGATTTGACCCAGACTACCGTCTTTATTTGAATAGTTTAGATACCCGACGGTCAACATGTCAAATTTTAAGTTACTTGTATTCCTATCGGAAGCGTTCATGCCATAAAACCCAACAAATCGCTTCTCACTTTCGTCCAAAAACAAAATATCAAACTTATCATAAGTGTAGGTAATTACTTCATTGCCATTGTTAAGATTGAATACTTTAAAGCTCGCATCATTCCCATTTTTTGAAGCTTCAGAAATAAGAAGATCTTTGAAAATCTTAAACTCTTGTCCATCAAATTGAATAGCCCATTTCGCAGAGTCGGCATTGGGATAAACGGGATACATCCTAGTAGAGATAATACTTAAACTATCTCCGATCAATTCGCGTTGACTGATTGAAACTATCGTACCGTCAGCTAAGGATTTAAAGTATTCATTCTGAATCATCAAACCTTCGGAAGTCTCGGATAGCACAGAGCATGCCCCTTTGGTTGCATTTGACGGAGAAGAATCGCAAGCGACAAATACCAATAATACTAAGACTATTAACAAATTTAGACTGCTAGACATATTTAATGGCTCATTTAGTTTTTAACGAATGAAGCAGCGTAATCAGTACTTCCTTCTAAGAGGACATAATAGTTGCCCTTGCTTAAAGCACTTATATTAATCATCGGTTCTGTGCCCTTTTGAAATCCAAAGGAATAAACTAATTTACCCCGGCTATCCACTATGTTCACGATTTTATTTTCCGCTAAGTTCATATCAATAATGATAAATTCTGAAGATGGGTTTGGATAAATATTTACACTCAGCAACTCAGCTCTACTTGCAATTCCAATAACGGTTTCTTTGGTAAATCGTCTAGAATTATTGCATCCTGTGGTCTTGTTGGTCAATACTACTTCATAGTTAGCGTTGGCTATGACATTTGAAATTGAAGTTCCAGTGGAACCATCCGGCCATAAAATGTCATAATTATTAATATCATCATTTAAAATGTTCACAGTAAAGGAATTTGCGCCAGCATCATAAGTTATCAAAATCTCAATTCCATTATTCAGCAAATTTCCAAAAAACAATCGTGCAGCTATTATGGCATTATCTATGCACCCCCCATGACTTTCATTCGATAAAAATACAGCTGCCGCATCTGGAGCACCATTATAATTCCATACGGAATCAGCAACTACAGAATTTCTGTAATAAACCTGCTCATCTCCCGTACAATAATACATTCTTATTTTTGACTGTGGAGTCCAATCTAACAGATCATTTTCACGTAATCTTACAGCAAATGGAAAATTAGGATCATTGAAAAATCCATCTTGTGCTTGTTGGGTAAACATATTAATAGGAATTGGGTCACATTGACTATTAATAAATGAGCCATAAGTTCCATCTAGAAAATAATAAGGCATAGTAGAATCATAAGGAGGAACAAACATTTGTTGAATGCTATCGTACAAATCGTGATAAACTGTTTGATAACCCATTACGATATAAGGTAAATAAGCAGGAGTAGCATATGGCAAGCCATTGTTTACAAAGTCGGTTTGTGAACCTGACAAATCATAAGCTCCGCTCATTGGCATTGCCGCAGTAACTTGGAACTCATCTGAATATTCTTGCTCAATGTACTTTAAAGCAGCAGCAGTGGCATGACCTCCTTGAGAATAGCCAAACAAAAACAACTGATTGCTCAATTCAAAATTTAAATCTACCTGTAATTCTCTAGCAGCTCTTAGCAAATTAATTGTTGAGTGCGCTTGTGAAAAAGCGTGTTGATAGGGATGAAGAGGGATAATTGAACCTCCCAAACCTATATAATCTGGTGCTACTAGGACATTCCCTTCCGAAGCGAAAACAAGGCAAATTTGCAATTCACCGCTACCATAAGAAGGCACCCCTAATTTAGTAAAAGTAGTTCCATGCTGATATGAAATCAATGGTGGTTTACAATCTGGATTTTGAGGAATAACTAAAGCGCCTGTTACTACTGTTGTACTATCATTATACTCGGTCCTATATTTCACCCTATACAAATCAACTCCATAAGAAGGATTGATAACCCCAGCGGCTCCAAAAGCGGCGATGATGGTTTGCATTTCTGAAACGGTGTAGGATTCAATAAGTTCATAGGACACTAATTGAGCTTTTAAAGCCCCTAGTGATAGGAAAAGCGAAAAGAATAAAAGTTTAAATTTCATAATGTAGATGTTTTTATCAAAAGTAATTAAAGTAACTCAGAAATGGAACCATCTGCAGTTCTAAATAGTTTAAAAGATATGAAGAATTATAATAGAATAGGTCTCGACGAACAGCAGTCAGCCAAGCTTGCAGAACTATCTATTTGTCTATTATTTATGATCTATTTTCCATTCGCTGCAAGCAAGGTATTTTGCATTAGCGAGACAACGGTCATGGGACCCACGCCTCCGGGAACTGGAGTGATGAACTCGCATTTTGGAGCAACGCTTTCGAAGTGAACATCTCCTTTCAAAGCATAGCCACTTTTTTTACTCCCATCCACTACTCGAGTGATTCCTACATCAATTACTGTTGCGCCTTCTTTAACCATATCGCCTGTCACGAATTCTGCTTTGCCAAGCGCAACGATCAGAATATCTGCTTGAAGGCATATTTCTTTTAAGTTTTTAGTTCTTGAGTGACAAAGCGTAACTGTCGCATTACCAGGATTACTAGCGGCACTCATCAAAATACTCATTGGCCGACCCACAATATTACTCCTTCCTATAACTACGCAATGCTTTCCTTCAGTTGCAACACTTGCTCTTTCTAAGAGACTTATAATTCCTTTAGGAGTAGCTGAAACATACGTCGGTAAACCAAGCGTTAATCTTCCTATATTAATGGGATGAAACCCATCTACGTCTTTACCTGGATGAATAGCATTAATAATTTTGTCATCATTTATATGCTTCGGCAAAGGCAATTGTACGATAAAACCATCAATTTCAGGGTCCTCATTTAACCGTTTCACTGCAGCAAGTACTTCTTCCTCACTAGCATCTTCATCGAACCTCAATAAGGTAGATTGAAAACCTACTTGATGACAACTTTTCACTTTGTGACCTACATACGTTTCGCTTGCCCCATCAGACCCAACGAGGATAGCAGCCAAATGTGGACGCTTTTCTCCGTTAGCAATTCTTTGGTCAACAGCCAATTTAATTTCATCTTTAATAGTTTGTGATAAGGCTTTGCCGTCCAATAATTGCATAATAATTTTTTTATTTCGGGTAAATATATTCAGACTTTAGAGATATAGGAAAACTAAAGCCACTTTTTAATAAACACTTTAAAATTTCAAGAGCTCTTCGATCAACCCTCGATGATTTTGTAGACGAGGCACCTTGTGTTGTGCTCCCAATTTATTCTTTGATTTTAGCCAAGCAAAACATGTTCCCTTAGTTAAAACCCTTACTACGGGTAATTGAAGCGCTAAATTTGCGCTTCGCTTCGCTTCATAATCCGAATTCGTTTTTTTAAGTTCAAGATCCAATTGCTTGGCAAAGTCTTCTAAATTCTTAGGCGATTGCTTAAACTCAATCAACCATTCATGTCCGCCTTTTCCACTAGCGTCTGGGAAAATAGGCCCTACGGTGAACTCTTCAACAACACAATTCAAAAGCATACAAGTAATTCTGATTGCCTCATTAGCATTTTCCTCAATGAGCTCTTCACCGAAAACATTGATGAAATATTTTACTCTTCCCGTTAAAACAATTCTGTAGGGGTCTTTGGAAATAAAACGAAGTGTATCACCAATCAGGTATCGCCAAAGTCCACTCTTGGTTGTGATGATCAAAGCATAGTTTTCTCCTAAAATTACTTCGTTTAACTGAAGTGTTTTCGCTTCCTTATCCTCAATAGATTTCATAGGCAAAAATTCATAAAAAACCCCATGATCGCAGAGCAAGAACATTCCATTTTCGCCTTCATGAAAAGTATCCTGGATGGCAAAAAAACCTTCCGAAGCATTGTAGGTTTCAAGAAATATCAAATCGGGATTTCCAATCAAGTTGCTATAAGATTTTCGATAGGGTTCAAAATTGACTCCCCCGTGCATGTAAAATTGGAAATTAGGCCAAATTTCAGCTATTGTTTTACAGCCACTTTTCTCTAAAACTCTTTGAAGCAAAATGAGATTCCAACTAGGCAATCCAGATAAACTACCAATATCCTTGTTTAAAATTTCGTCGCTAACCTTTTCTATCTTCTCTTCCCAATCCAACATCAAAGCAGCACTTATACTCGGCAAGCGATTCATTTGCACCCATTCCGGAAGATTAGCAAGTAGCAAGGCAGAAAGATCTCCTATTTTCTTGCCGTGTTCATTTTTATAAAAAGAACCTGCCACCGAAACATTTTTGGATTCAAAAATATTCCGGTTAGGAAATTCATGACATAAAATACTCAAGATGCTTCTCCCCCCTTTATAATGATTCTCAGACAAGGATGCCTTACTCAAGGGAATAAACTTTGATTTCGCATTGCTCGTTCCAGAGCTTTTAGCAAACATTTTTATTTTACCCGGCCACAATAGGTCTTTCTCCCCTTCAATCATTTTAGTAATGAACGGCTCCAATGTTTCATAAGTTTGAATTGGAATTAATCTTTTAAAGTCATTTAAACTTTCAATCCTCTTAAAATGGTATCTCTCACCAAAAGCAGTTTTAGCCGCATAAGAAGTCATTTCTTGCCATAGTTCATCCTGCTTTTTTATGGCCTTTTCTGGATCTCGAACCATGGCTCGATAACTGTGCTTAAAAATGAGTTGAAGAATTTTGGCTTGCATTTCGACCTGTATTATGCATTAGAACTTCGTAATGAGGGTTAAAAATACAATAAAATAAGTGTCTTTGAAGATTTTGCCATAGCCCTTTCATGGTCAAAACTAAAAGACAGGCAAAGCGTCTTATTTTGAAGCAGTATTAAGCCATAATACTTGCCTGCGGGGCAGGGGTTTTCTGATGCAGAATTTAATATATGCAGTGCTGGAAAGCTTCCTTAACAAAAGAAAACTTCTGGTGGGGAAGTGCAAAACCTATGCGCGAAAGGAATAAATAAAATTCTCAGGTTTCACATGCAAACCTTAGTCACATAGAAAGATAACAATAGTTAATCTCTATTCTTGTTTACTTTGCTTTTTGTTCTATTTTACTCATTGCCCTTTCACTAATGGCCGTAATACTTAAAGAAGGGTTTACCCCTGGGTTTGCACTAATCATACTCCCGTCGCAAACGAGCATGTTTTGGTAGCCAAACACCTTATTGTTTTTATCAATTACGCCTTGCTTTTCATCTGCCCCCATTGGGCAACCACCAAGAATATGGGCCGTTGATGGAATGGCAAATAGCGTTTCCAAACTCATCGTAGTAGGGATTCCGTTTACGATGTCCGCAAATTGCTCGGCTATCCCTATGGCTTCTTTAATGAACGGCGTAGGTTTCTTGCCTATAGAAACTTTAGAATTCATCCGACCGATCCCATTTAATGAAAACTGCAAGGTGCTGTCCAAGGTTTGCATAAATAAAATAATGGGTGTTTTTTTTGCCCAGTCCCTTACGAAAACCAGTTTTAAAAAAGCAATTGGCTTTTTAACAATTCCTAAGAACAAATCTCCTAAACGAGCGAATACATTATCTCCTTTTGTCATTGGCCAAACCAATAAACGCCAAAACCCAGATCCATAAGAATATCTGCAGGGCTCTAGGTGCGTATTTTCATCAGTATGTAAAATTGAGCCGATAGCGAGGCCTTTTGCATAATCTTTCCCTTGACTATCAATACTGGTAACAGGTATTAAAGCTTCATTATTTGTTCGGATTTCTGTTCCCAATTTTTCTGACAAATTAGGTAGGGAATCTTTTTGCTTTAATTGCAACAACAACTTGACCGTTCCGATAACTCCGCCAGCAAATACAATTCCTTTGGTTCTTACCTTTTTTGTTTTCTTGAAAAATTTTGTTGAATCCTTAATCGATACTTCATAACCAATTTCACCATCATTTGAAAGCGGTCTTACATCTACTACTTCTTTTTCAGCCCAAATTTCTGCACCCAATTGTTGCGCCAGGTATAAATAGTTTTTATCCAAAGTATTCTTTGCATTATGGCGGCAACCCGTCATACAAGCGCCGCAATGCGTGCAACCCGTTCTAGTTGGCCCCTTACCTCCAAAGTAAGGATCGAGTACTTCCTTCCCAGGTTCGCCAAAGAATACAGCAACATCCGTTGCTTCAAATTTATCTTCTTTACCCATTCTTCTAGCGATCTCTTTTACTACAAGATCACTATCAAATAATTTTGGATTTTTAGCAGCGCCTAACATCCTTAGTGCTGTTTTATAATGGGGTTTTAACTCATTTTCCCAATCGCACAAACCTGCCCAAGAACCATTATTATAAAAAGGGGTTTTAGGCACAGGAAGCGTATTGGCGTAGACCAAAGACCCCCCGCCAACTCCAGCACCACTGATAACCGTAACATGATTATAAATAGACATTTTCATAATGCCAAAAAATCGAATTTTAGGAAACCACAACCATTTTGGTAAATTCCAGTTTGTTTTTGGAAAATCTGTATCCTTATACCATTTCCCCCTTTCTACCACTAGAACTTTATAGCCCTTTTCTGACAAACGCAATGCACTCACGCTTCCACCAAAACCAGAGCCTACTATTAAATAATCATAATCGAACTTTTCCATAATTTATGAAGTTAAGGCAGATGTTTATGAAAATGAAATTTGGACAATCAAATTCATAAATACCCTTGTTTTAACATAAGTTTTTTACTTTTGTTTTATCCTAAGCTTATGATAGCAAGAATTCTAAAAACCTTTTGGACAAGTTACGCCTTACTCATCTTCATTCTAGTTGGTAGTGTCTTTTCCCTTCTAGAGTTTCTGCTTTTTGCAATAGGCCCCCCTGCTTATCGAGCGGCTCATCGATGGCCTGCTTACTGTGCTAGAGTTATGATTAAATTATGGGGTATTCAAGTAAAAGAACACAACAAAAAAATTATTGAAAACCTACCTCAATGCGTCATCGTCATTAATCATCGCTCTGATTTGGATGCCTTAGTGGCTACCGGCTATATGCCCGACATTTATAAGTTTATAGGAAAACAAGAATTAGTGAATTACCCGTTCATTGGAAAGCTTGTTGAAAAGTTATACATCACCGTTGATAGAAGAAGTGAAAATTCAAGGCGTCAGAGTTTAAGAAACATGAAAAAACAAAGCAATCGAGGCGCACATATTGTGGTGTTTCCAGAGGGCTGGTCTAACTTTTCAAAAGACTATTTATTAGACTTTAAAAAAGGTGCTTTTAAAGTAGCGCTCGATTTACAATTACCCATTTTAGTTTGCACCATGACAGGAACTCACGAACTATTTCCAAAGCCGCGATTAAGCCTTCGACCAGGCAAAATTGATGTATATTGGGAGGAATTAATTTCTTGTAAAGGCTTGACTTTTGAAACCCATGAGGAACTTATAAAAGACCAAGTAAGGCAATCATTTTTAAAAAGATTAAAAACAAAGTATCCTTTAGGCTACCCTTATACAGAAAACCAAATGGACTTTAAGACTTGGATGAATAAGCAACTTGCAAAAAAAGAAAAGCGCCAAACTTAATTTGACGCTTTCCTTTTTATTATTTCTTTTGTTTTAAAATGGTATTCGTTTCAGAAATCCAATTTGCTGCACCACCAGCAACATAGCCCGTTTTACCAAAAGCATCTATATTGTACTGTTTTGTATTTTCATCAAAGTCCAAATTAAAAACCCATAAAGTCGGATAGCCCCCCACTTGAAAGGCTTGTTGCATGCCGGCATTTTGAGCTTTTAAATCATCCGATTGGATTGTTTTTCTAGGAAAATCTAATTCTAAAAGCACTACGTTTTCTTTAGCCCATTTAATAAAAGCATCTGTTTTAAAAACTTCATTTTTTAAACGAATACACCAACCACACCAATCGCTACCTGTAAAATTGGCAAGAATAGGTTTTCCAGTTTCTTTAGAAATTCTATACGCATCTTCAACATACAAAAGCCAATCCCCATTTTTTCTTTCCTCCGCAATTTGTTCCTTTGATTCAGTGCCTTTATTTCCTGGTAATTCGGCATGAACTGTATTCATAGTAAGCATACCTAACATCAACATCAAAAAACTTTTAAAACCTCTCATAATAACTTTTTTATTTTTAATTCAAGAACTAAACCAATATAACGAAAGTCACATTGGATTAGTATCTTCTTGTAAAGCTACTTTACTTTCTTTAATTCTTCAACAATTTGATATACTGCCGGACAAATTTCAACATTTTTAGCAGTTATATTTAAATTCTGCTGCATTTTAGAGCTATCTGTGTGGGGATATTCTCTACAAGCTTTGGGTCGCACTTCGTAAATACTGCAATAATTATCCGCTCCTAAAAAAGTGCAAGGTACTTTTTGTAGCACATAATCATGATCTTCATCTACTTTAAGATATTGCTCTACAAACTGACCCGGTTTTACTTTAAAATGCCCCGCAATTCTTTCGATATCTTTTTGAGTAAATAGTGGACCCGCCGTTTTACAGCAATTGGCACACTGCAAACAATCTGTGCAAGCAAACACTTCTTCATGTTTCTCTTGAAATAAAGCATCGAGTTCCCCCGACTTCATTTTCTTTAGCGAATTGAAGAATTTTTTGTTCTCTTTTCGCTTCGTCTTTGCTTCTTTGTAAAATTGTTCAAAATCCTCAGGAATTACCATGCTACTTTTTTTCGGGTTTGTTTGGTTTCTGCTTTCACTCTTTTCACTTGAAGTCGTTTTTCCTTAGCTCCTTTAGAAACTCGAGTAGGCTTTCGTTTCTTCACTTCTTTAAGCGCTTGAATCACTGCATTAATCAACTTTTGTTGAGCAAAGGTCTTGTTCTTTGCTTGGGAACGGCTTTCTTGTGAAGTAAAATGAATAATGCCTTCGGAATCTATTTTTTTTGCAAGCTTCTCAAGGACTAGCTTGAGTTGCCTTTCACTCAAAAACTTTGATGTAGCAGGTTTCCATAAAATTTCCACTTTCGTTTCTACCTTGTTTACATGTTGCCCACCTGCCCCACCGCTTCGTGAGGTTTTATAGTTGCATTCTTCTAATATCTGCTGAAAATTTGTCATCTTGCGATCCTAAAATTAGATAAAATGTGGCAAAAGCTCAAAGTAATTGAATTAGCAAGCGTTTTGGCTGGACCTCTAGTGGGTAGTTTCTTTGCTGAATTAGGTGCTGAAGTAATTAAAATAGAGAACAAGACTTCTGGAGGAGACCTTACGCGCAACTGGAAACTAGCTTCTGAAGATGCAAGCAAAACGGTTTCGGCCTATTACGCATCAGCTAACTACAAAAAAAAATCTCTTTTTTTGGATTTAACTTCCAGGGAAGATTATGCTCAAACTATAAAGTTGATTAAAGAAGCGGACATTGTTATACAAAATTTCAAAGCAGGTGATGCTAAAAAATTAAAATTACATAGCGAGTACCTTTTGACTTTAAACCCGAAGCTGATTGTTGCCGAACTTTCAGGCTTTGGCCCAAACAATACAAGACCAGCGTTTGACGTAGTCTTGCAAGCAGAGACTGGCTTCATGTATATGAATGGTAATGCTACAAGTGGTCCTATAAAAATGCCCGTTGCTTTAATAGATGTGTTAGCTGCCCATCATTTAAAAGAAGCGATTCTTATCGCATTATTTGAAAAGACCTTGAGTGGAAAAGGAAAAGTGGTTCATATTTCCTTGTACGACGCAGCGATTGCCTCTTTAGCCAACCAAGCCAGCAATTTCCTTATGGAGCAGCATATTCCAGAACCCATTGGAACAGAACACCCAAACATTGCGCCTTATGGCGATATGTATAAAAGTAAAGATGGAAAATATGTTGTTTTAGCTGTTGGTAGTGAAAAACAATTTCAACTTTTAAGTGCTCAATTTCCCAATTTAAAAACCAAAAAAGACCTATTTAAGTCGAATGCGCTCAGGGTTATAAATAGGAAAATATTAAATGAGAAAATTGCTACGGAAATAGCTTTGATGACAAGCCTAGATCTAGAAAAAATATTTTTGAAAAAAGGCATTCCTTTTGGTATCGTAAAAAATTTAAAAGAGGTTTTTTTAGACAAAAAAGCTCATAAATTGATTCAAGATGATCAAATTGAGCTCCAAAAAACAAAACGAGTAAAAACTTTATTAATGTAAAACTTATTAACATGTTAACATTTAAAGCTAGGTCGGCTCTGTCATATACTATTTTTTTGTTCTTTATTTTTTCTCCTTAAAAACGTACTCTTACGTATACACCCTAGAAATAGTTTCAATGTAATTCGTTTTTTTGTTGAAAACTTTCTAGTTTTGTATTCAAAGATGGTCTAACTAACTATTTTTAAAAGGACTTACAAAACTAATTTTTTAAACTAACTAACAAAACTAACTACAATGGATACTCAAATATTATTAGAAGAAAAACGTGCCTTATTAATAGAAACTAAAGAATTAATCGTAGACGAATCGAAAATTTTCGGCGGTCGTGATATTACATGGGAAATTACTGACGTTCTTTCTATCGAATTCAAAAGACGTTCGACCTTATTAGGTTAAGAATATTTGGGCAGCTTTAAAGTAAAAGTCGTTCCAGAACCATAAATTGATGCAAGGCTTATTTCGCCTTGCATTTTTTTTGCTATTTTTTGAACGATACTTAAACCTACCCCACTTCCTTCTTTATAGTCCGTTTCTTTTAAACGCTTGAATAATTTAAAGACTTCTTCCAAATTTTCTGGCTTAATCCCCACCCCATTGTCTTCAATATCAATGATGTGCCAGAGCTTGTCTTCATGATGAGTAATCTTAATTACAGGGGGCATCCCCTCTTTTCTAAACTTCAGAGCATTGTTTGTTAAGTTTTGGAAAAGTTGAACATACATACTCTTGTACCCTTGAACCACTGGCAACTTGCCAACTTCCACTTCTGCGTTGTTTTCTCTAATCCGCATTTGTAAATCCGCTTGTACAATAGCTAAAACTTCATTCAAATCAACCTCTTTAGCATCCTTTAGGTTGCCTCCTAGTGTACTGAACTTGTGTAAATCTTCGAGCATTTTCTCCATCCTTTCCGCTGCAGCTTGGGCGATATCTAAGGACCCTAATTCTTGCAAATCCAATTTAGAAGAAGCTAAAGATTGTAAATACGTTAAGCGCCCTTTCACCAAGCGGATTGGTTCTTTTAGATCGTGCGATACCCCATGGTTGAATTGTGCCAAGTCATCATTCAACTCCGCTAACTCCAAATTCTTATGTTTCAAGGTTTCACTAAATTCCTTTTCCTGTTTAATGAGCTTGTCCTTTTGTTCCGACTCAAACTTTTCCTGCATTTCTAAAATGTTCTCTTCTTTCTCCTTTAAGAACAATTTCTTATTCAGAATAAACATCTTCTTTAAAGTTTCATAAGCTTCATTAATGTTGCCATTTTTAAAATAATAGTCATGAATGTTTTCCAAGACTAACATTTCTTTGGTCTTGCGTGATTCTTGCGCAATTCGTAAAGCGTAATTTAAAGAAGCTATTTGCTGAGAGGGTTTTTTTGTGTGTTCATAAATTTCAGCTAAATACAAAGAAATATCAACTAGATATACGTTATAGCTAATTTTTTGACTTAGGGAAACTGCTCGATTTAAGAAAATTTCAGCATTTTCATATTCCTTTTTCTCTAAGAGTATAATCGATAACCCGGAGAGACTTTGAACTAAGGTTTCAAATTCGTTATTTTCCTCACAATAATCCAAAGTTTTTCGATAAATTTGGTCTGCCTCATCAAAATTTCCAATTTTCGTGTGTAAAACTGCAATATTGGTTAAGTATTTAACAACTTGGCTGCGATTTGAATTCTCTACTTCATTTTCTCTTTCTATCGCTAATTGAAAATAACTAAGCGCCTTTTTATAATCTTCTTGAACGGCATAAATATTAGCTATGTTATTGTATGCTATTGAATTAGGAATTAAATATTCCTCAGAAATCTCAACAGAGTCAAACAAAGCCCGCAAAGCACTCTTAAACTCTCCAATGTTTT
>Ga0105051_10004165_pt1 | contig 16914 bp, 8 predicted proteins | sample FRY02_FD_78383 | JGI IMG/M metagenome (GOLD analysis project Ga0105051, IMG submission 78383) | Freshwater microbial communities from Lake Fryxell liftoff mats and glacier meltwater in Antarctica - FRY-02 (megahit assembly) | ecosystem: Environmental > Aquatic > Freshwater > Ice > Glacier... | reverse complement strand
AACTTTTACATGAGTACTTTGACAATCTGTTAAGATACGTTTAAGGGATGTAAAATGTTTTATCTATTACAATCTATCATCTATTAATATAATTAAATTTATGAATTACCGGAGTTATGTTGATTATTTATCAAAATTTTATATACGGCCCCGACTCATTACGGGTTATGAAGTTAAAATTAACTAAAATTTAAAAGATTTGAAATAAAATTATCAGAAATTATCAAAAGTTTTAATAAGAAATAAAAATTGAATGAATCAATAAAATGCAAACTAAATAAATGTTATATTTTTGATATTCCAAAAGTTATTTAAATTTTGTAACTAACTCTAAAAATATAATGTCAAAGCCTGAGAATGAAGACAATTTCGAATATTTAGCTGCTGATGATGCTTTATATGCTCCAATGCAAGAGCTTTTTAATAAGCAACTACTGGAAAAATAATAGTCTCTTTAGTTAGAACTCCAATAAGCCAAAATAAAGAAAAGAAATATTTAAAAGGGAAAATAATAAATCGGTGTTCGACTGTACACAGCCCAACAGCAATTGGCATCAAATCAGATGGATTATTAAAAGGCCCATGACAATTATAATATTGCTCAGAGATTAAGAATCGAATCTGAACAAAAACTAGGCCAGATTAATGAGATCTACAATGGAAAAAAATAGGAATCTAATATTCTAAAAAATAAAGTTACTAAGGCTCAAAAGTAATTGGAAAACTTGATGAGACATTACCATGAAATCTAAACTTACAACATTCAGCTCAAATCTGATATTGCCGTAACAAAAATATAAACTTTCACGGCAGAAGATAATGTTTCCAATTTGGAAAAAATTAAAAAGAAACAAGATCTTCTTATCGATTCCATAAACGAGTAAAGCAAAAGGCTTTAAGAGCAGAAAAATATTTTAGCTGCTCAGATAATTTCTCAAAAAGAATAAACTGAAGATGCCAAAAAAATCTTAAAGTAAGCTCAGTCGTAAATGGAGAAAGTAACTGCAAGTAAAAAGAACCTTTTGTAAAGATGGCAAAAATCAATCCTCTTAATGCAAAAGAAGGACTCGACTGTTCAGACCCTTAGAGAAAGGGTTAAAGACTAAAACTAAAAAAATGTTTTACTTTAAAGCTAAATATCTGGAATCAGGACTTAAATTAGAAAATAATAAGAGTCTACATAGAAGCTTGGAGCTCAATCTGATTATATTGGTAAAGTAAAGGCTTCTTTAGAGGAAAAAAGAAATCAATTGCTTCAATAACAATAAAAAATATCTGCCCAACTGTTTATGTTAAAATAATCTTTGGGAAGAACAGAAGAGGATATAAAAATGACAGAAACATAGGAAAAGATCGTCCAAAATAATATGAGTTTAATTGAAAACAATATTATGAAGCTTCATCAATAAACTAAAAAGATTTTTTAGAACTTAGTAGATCAAAAAAGCGAGCATACAACAATCGAAAAAACTGCTTCAAATTTATTAAAGCAGGCAAACAGAATATCAATTTAAATTCAATAAAAATAGATGGAGCTTTAGAATTTACTGAATGAAATAGCAAGAGTAAAAATCGATCAGTTAAACACTAAATCTCAAATCGAACTTTTATAGCAAAAAAAGAACGAAGCTTCAGCCGAACAAAACTAAAAAAAATATCTTGTTATCACTTATGAAGTTCAGATTCGACAGGGTCATGACATAAATTAAAAGAAACAGCATTAAGTTGGGCGATTAAACAAGCTTCACGATGAATTAACGTCTAAGGCAAACGATGAGGGAAAAAACCCTTTGTAAAACAAACTTATCAATCTAATCAGATAAACTTAATAATTTTAAAAAACTTGTAATGAATTGTATCGTTAATGGATAAAGAAACAGACAGTTCTTGTCCACTAAAACAATAAACTTTAATAATTTAAAGATACTGTAAACAATTTATAAAACAAAAAGACGATCATGGATCAGAAAAAAGCTCGATTAAATGATAATCAGAAAGTTTTCCAAAGATAAATCAAGGAAATATAAATCAATCTTAAAGGTTTACAGCAAGAAATGAATAAGCTTAACGATAATATCGCTGTCAATGGCGATAAAAAGAGTAAACTCTAAAATTAAAATATCAATCTTTAAAGCTAATTCATCTAAAAACTTAAATAAATGGAAAGATAAGCCATTAAACTTTAAATAAATATCGATAAAATAAGAGAGGAAAAGGCCTAATTGATGAATTAAATCGTGTAATGTGAAAGGCAAATTCTCCTCTGGGAAAGGAAATATCAACTTTAAAGCGAAATGCAATAAGCCCTCGATCCCAATGTTGGACAATCTTAAATTGAGGAACTAAAAAAATAGCTTCATAGAATGTAACTGAAATATAACTCGTTAATAAAGTAACAGGATAAAATAACGACTTAAATGCTTCGAGCTGTCAACAAAAAAGCCGATATTTAATTAAAACATACAGCAAGTGTAAAGAAATAAGTGGCAAAAAATCAGCCCTAAACTTCAAACCAATTAAAAAACGTGATAAAAAGGACTCGATAGACCGAAGGTAAGATAATGAAGTCTTTACGATAAGCATAAAAAAAAATAGCCATGAAATAAGGTTAATTGGAACAAATAAGTCAGGCCCTTGATGATCAAACAGATGGCTTGAGATAACTTTAAAACCAAAATCATCAGCTTTAAACATAAAAAGTTCTGGGAAAAATAAGAAAAAATGTGGATGTTTTGCGAATTGCAGCACTTCAGAAAAAGTACAAAAAGCTGGAATAACTTTCCAATAAAACAGCAAAATTAATGTATCAGTAGCCAATATTGAGATAAAAGCTTTAAGAGACGAAAGGAAAGAACATCGAACTCTACAGAGCTATCGAACAACTTTCGTAAAAATATGCACAGTATTCCGAGCTCTTAAATCCACTTTTATAAATTAACAACTTGAACCATCAGTTTTGATTCGATATTTTAATTTATGTCAATTTTTTATTTGTTTTATTTCAATTTAAAAATCAATTAGTCATTACAGGTTATTTAGCAGTTTTAATATTTTTATAAGGGAAAATAGCTCACATGTCAACTCTTTGATAATCATCAACAAATATTAAGGCAAAATTGTTTTATTCATCAGAAATAAAAAAAAGTTACTTTCTTATGTTTTAAAAATATAATTTTTTACGATAATGCTTTCTTTCCTTTGTAAATTTTAAGTTGTTTTGGCTTTTTTTTAAGAGCTTGAAGTTAAAACACATATTAACAAGATCTTACATACTTTTGCAAGGTTAGTTTTATATATTTGATGTTGAATACTTGTAGTCTTTTAGAAAAAAAATGATCAAAAATATCGATTAAAGAATCTCTCTTTTGCCCAAAAAGTCATCAAAAGTGCTTGACTGATAACTTAAAACCATTCCTGAGTCGCTTGGCTTAATATATATAGGTTTTAATCCTTTTTTAATTTGTTTTTGAAATTCCATTACTAAACTCATTGTTCAATCAGATTGGTTCAACTATCAACTTCAATATACATATGCCAGATTATAAATGATTTGATCGGGCTATTTTTGCCAAAAATGATGCATCACTTCTCTATAAGTTCCTATTTGTTGAATGATATTATTGAAAAATCATAGATCTTAATCTCGCTTACTGAATCCTATAGGCTTCGTAGAGAAGTAAAGAGACAAACAAATTTCCTGCTGAGTATTAATCAATAGAGATATTTAATCGTTTAATAATAATTAAAAGCCTGAGAATTCAATAATGTAAGAGGAAGGTGAAAATTTACGACAGGAAAACGTTCAGCCATAAAATGGTAAAGATTCATAAACAAAAAACCACATTGAGAATTATAGATTGGACCTTAGTACCAAAGAAGCACTCTATCTTCTGAAAATTCTACCGCATGGTTATTCCCTCCAAATTTAATCCAAAATTCAAAAGCGACCTTCAACAAGTGCTGCAACTAAAAATCCAAAGACTTCTTTAACTAAAAAAAAGTCTGTTGACTCGAAGCTATTAAATGAAATGATCGCTAACGATATTCAAAATGAACATTTTGATTCCGATTTGAATCGAATGCCTCCAATGAGAAGCAAGAAATCAGTCAACATGAGATACAATGATGAAATAAGCGAAGTCGGATACGGGAAATACGTCCCGGTTTATCCACCGGTAGATACCAGTCGAAGGAATGCCTATGAAGGACTTGATTAATCTTTAAAGCCATGTATAAGAATATTAAATCTCTTAAAGAATAGCAAAACATCGTGGCCTTTCAGGGAACCTGTTGATGCGATCGCTCTGGGAATACCACAATATCTTGAAATTGTGAAATAGCCTATGGATTTATCAAAGATCGAGCAGAACCTAAAAACGGGTCAATATGCGACTCCAACTCAATTCCATGCCGATATCAACAAAGTGATAAGAAATAGTTACACGTTTAACCAAGGAAACATTTAATTCACAAGAGTCACATAAGAGTTCTAACAATATTATTTCAAGATAATTGCAGAGCCTAATCTCGATCAGAAGGCTTTGAACAGTTTCAACTAAATGACAAAATTTTCAAAACCAGCAGTGCACGCACCTTCAGCAGCCCAAGTGAAAAGGAAAAAGCCCTAAAAACCTTATTCAAGTGACAACCCAATCTCCTTGGCCTAAAAGAAGTAACTCAGCATAAACATAAGAAGACTACCCCGCGAATACATGAAAGGAATCGTTGACATTGTGCGGCAGTAAGGGGACAACAAGATCAAGGATGAATTTGATCTGGAGGATCTCAAGCCATAAACGATCAGATAACTTCAGAATTATGTCAGATCGAAGCTCATGGAACCTGCGCAGAGACTCGCTGAAGGAAGAAACCAACTGAACAAAGAGGGCAATGATGAGTCATAATTCTCCATTTAGTCTGAATAAGACAGCTGATTGTAAATCGTTTTACATATTTTCTATTCTATAATTGGTACTATTGATTTGCTTAATAAGAATATTAATTGGCAAATAAATTGGCTATTCTACTCAATAATTAAATTCATAGCATGTAAGGTGCAAATAACCAACTCTTCCCTATCTCCTTAGACAAGAGAGCGTACAGACTTTTCTCCAAAAGTAAATACTAATTTATTTATAGAAGTAGCAAAAGACTCAATTTGATAAAAAGGGAACTCGATTCTATTTCTACGGGCAAATCGAACATGATGACTATGAAAAGAAAAATTAAGTAGTTCCACAAGTATTTTGCTTCGAAGAAAATAAGCTAGAATAAGGATTACTTTGATTAACAGATGGTACTTATCTTTTTGTCCGGGAACAAGTACAAACCTAAAAAGGCTCCCAAGGCCATGATTTAACACATACAATTTCAGTTATAATTCCTACCCATTCCCTTTTAGAAAGCTGAGAACCTGATCGTAATTCGTTTCAATTATTCAGAAAAAAGGATACATTTATCCGTGTGGAAGAGACTTTCATTTCAGGCCGGTATTAGTTTATAATGTAACATTAATCGACCTTAAAGATTTTGATGCTAGTCTCAAAGCTACCTGTTTTATGCTTGGAGACACTAAAAAAATATTCTTAATCCCTGGCCAAGTATAGTGTTGGAATCTCATTTATGATCTCGGAGGGATGGGTCTTAGCGATATTCCCACCACTCTTTTGAAAAATGTGCTTCAAAAAATATCTCTTAATTATGGAGGAAGGCTCTGCAAACTTTGGATCGTTAATGCTCCCTCCAGTGTCTCAGTTTTCTGGAAGATCTTATCTGCCTTTTTAGATGATGTAACCGTCAACAAAGTCAAAATAGTGAAGAAAAATACTGATAAAAGTATTTTTTAGTTATGCGATCCTTCACGGGTCTAAGAAAAATATGGAGGTACCCAGCTAAACAGAAAATAATTTTGGTAATTGATTTTTAACTTAGGCCATTTACAATTCCAGAAGGAGTTTTCGAAACAAAACGGTTAGTTTCAGATTAATAATACAAAAAGATGCTTTTAAGTGACAAATTAATGAGAAATAAAATAGACCCTCAATTTGCTGATATCGCAAAGGGACATGTTTTATAAGCAAAGGATAATCATGCAGTTTTATTGGCCACAAATTTGCAAGATTTAAAACTGAACGATGATTAAAAAGACAGTGACTAATAGGAATAACAGAAAAAATAATCAAAATGATTAATTATCTGGTCTAAAATCTGCTGAAAACAACTTTTAAAATCCAGATAAAATATAAAAATGCTTAAAAATCAGACAGAGCTATTGATTTTCATAATTTTTTCATTTTTATCTGACCATGTTCCATTCCTCGAGTTTAGAGGCTAATTTAGATTCTTCCTCATAAACAGATGGCAGGTTATTGTGCTCACTGATAGACTTTTTATTATTTTTTCTTCTAGTTAGTTGTTTTTATTTATTCATTTTATGGAGCCTGTACAATGACCAAATAAGTGCAACGACATAAATCTAAATAAAAATATTGGCTTACTAAAGCAGATACCAGACAGCTCAATCGCGTATCAGATTTGTTGGGGATGTGGAATTCGAAAAAAGTGTACTGACTTTAGAATATTGCCCATGTTAGTGTCTAAATAGATTAAATTTTACGAAATAGATTATCGCTAAAATTGATATTATCGTGCAGCATATTGTTCCAGATTAGGACATACAGCATTTTTGCAAGAAGCCTCCCATCGATAGATTTATAACTAAAAATTATAATAAGCCAATCAGAATAGAAAATTAAAAGATATCAGGCTGTTTTAACAAGATTTGACTTTTTATCAAGCAAAAAATATTTTTGTTATCCAGTAAAATTTAATTACCCAATAAGGACATTCATTTTCTTCTCATAAGATAGCTTGAAAGCTTGTATATTTTAGTTCTCTTTCTGTAGACCATCGTTATTTTGATTTAGAAAGATAACATTTAGTGCTTGGGCTTATCTTATGATTGCTCTCATAAAATTTTCCTTTGATTAATCAAGCTTTAGCGGGCTTTTAGATAAAATATTCAAAAGAACGCTGAATCATAATCCAACCTGAGATTTATATAAATACTCTATTGGAATTTTAAGTATAAATGGCGATTTTCACAAAATTAATGATAATTTGAATTATTATGCTTAATTGATTTTTTTATTTGGAACCTCCATGTAAAAGAACTACGTTACTGTAGAGGAATTGCTTGAGGACTTGTGTATTGATCCCAAATCTAGCGAAAAATAACAAATAGTCGACTTCTCGGTCTCATATGCTTAAAAATTAATTAAAAATTGCATCTAATTAAAAAGGGGTCTTTCTGCAACTAAGAAGATAAAAGCAGAAGATATAAAGTATATAAATTAATTATCTAGGTTCACTTATGAAGCTATGAAAATGATTCGATCACCATAATTGAGTTAAAAGATCCAATAAAAAAAGAAAGCAATCATATAAAGTTCCAAGAATAACTTATTAGATGAATAATCAGTTTCAAGGGTCAGCACGGTTAAACTTCACATCAGTAACGAGCTTTAACACATGATGACCAATAAATAATATCAAGTTACATTTTAATGAGCCATTTTGATCCTCAATTTTGATGAGTCATTTTCTTCAATTTTATCTATTGACGCATTATTGCTCGAAATTGTAATATTTTACTCGAATTTAAAATCTTTTTGATTTGCTTTGTATATTAAGAGTAATTTAATATTCTATTATCTTTAAGTAAATTGATTTGATTTATAAAATTATATTCGTAGAGGGTCAATTGAAGTCTTATTCTATCCGAATAGAATTCTAATATACAAAAATTACTTATCTGCGTATATTACATATGATTTGTTTTTAAGAGTAAATACGAATAGAGTTATTGATCTAAGTGAATATATTAAGCTAATAAATGAAATTATATGCGATAAGGTAATATAAGCAAAAAAGCATCCGAGATGGGACTCGAACCCACAACCCTTAGATTAGAAGTCTAATGCTCTACCATTGAGCCACCCGGACAAGATGTTATACCTGACTTTAAATGAAACAAAAACCCCATCAACTATTTTCGATTTACAAACACCGATTAAATTTATACATGTCATGAATTTCCTCATCCGATGAAAATTAATTATCTGAACACTTCATTAAATAATAGCCTATAAAAATTATCTGAAACCATCAAATGTCAATAAGATATTGCTGCTAAATTGTTTGGGTTGTACGTAAGAGTCTAACGTTTCTCTAGTTTAGACTCTTTTCTTCATTAAGAGATACAATTATTTAGTTCAAGGGGGATATGAAGTTTTATATTTTGTAAGATTAACTAGTCTTTGTGTTCTTTGGGAGTTGATAATTTTAAAAATGCAAAAAAAACGACACCTATGGGATTTGAACCCATGCTCCTTACGGAATTAACTTAGCAGGCTAACGCCTTAACTACTCGGCCAAAGTGTCTATTCTGTAGTTTATCAGCCATGTGGATATATATACAGTTTTTGACTTTCCATTATTAAGAGAAATAGAAATTGATTTTAGGATTAATAGATATTGATTTAAGTAAAATTAATAATACTCTTAAAAATAAAATATGATAAAAATCTAACAAATTATATAATTTAACGAATATAACGCGACATGTTAGAAACTTCCCTGAAAACTAAATTGAGCCAAGACCGGTTCATCTTATAGAAAAATTAAAAAAAGCGTTCGATGTAAAGTCATTATTGCCTTGCTGAAAAAATGGAGACTGAATAAAAGACTACATACTAAATGCTGATATCCGGGTAGCTCTTTAAGAACGAGATGCTGGATTAGTCTTACTAATAAGGACAATTATTTCGTAGCAACTCCTTTCTGGGGTAAATAAGACATCTGATGTCTAAAAAAGTAGATCTTACTCAAAAAGTGCAGGTGAAGAAAAACATTAAGCCCTAACCCTAAAAGGTTCTTGATGCGCCCTAACTCAAGGACGACTATTATCTGAATCTGCTGGATTGGGGCTCCAAAGGTCAATTAGCAATCGGCTTAGAGGAGAAAGTCTACCTATATAGCTCATAGGGCATTTAACTTTTGTGTTAAAAATAGTAGGATAATTATATCTGCTCGCTTTCCTTCCATCCTCAAGGGGATCAGCTGGCTGTAGGAATATCCAACGGAAAAACATAAATCTATGATGCAGAGACTCAAACTTTAGTCAGAACTTTAAAAGGTCATGCCAGCAGAGTATCTTCTTCAGCATTCACCTACGGATTGCTTTTCACAGGTTCAAGGGATACGAAAATTATCGGCCATGACGTTCGATCACCTCATAATGTTGCAATGAAATTGGAAGGCCACAGAGGAGAAGTCTGTGGTCTGAAACATGATGCATGCGGGCTTGCATCAGGTAGTAACGATAATTTAGCATTGATCTGGGATATCACTGCTGGAAAGGTTAAACACCAACTTCAAGGACATAAGGCCGCTGTCAAAGCACTTGCTTGGTGTCCCTGGCAAAGGAACCTTCTGGCAACTGGAGGAGGCTCTTCTGACAAAACAATGAGATTTTGGAATATCGAGACAGGAAAACTTATTAATACAATAAATACGCAAAGCCAAGTCTGCTCCTTGGTATGGAATAAAAATGACAAATAAATATTAAGTTCACATGGATTTTCATAGAATCAACTTTGTCTTTGGAGGGTAATTTTATATTTTATTCAGTATCCTGATTGCACAAAAATTGTTTAACTTTATGGGCACACTCAAAGAGTATTACACATGAGTTTAGCTCCAGATAATTCAACTATATGCACTGCTTCTGCTGACTAAACTTTAAGGTTCTGGAAAGTATTTGAATCAGGAAGCAGTCCGTATTCGTAAGACAAACAGATAAACAAGCTTAATTTCAAGAACTACAGTATGAGATGAAATGTCTTTAATTGAGATAAATTGGCTTTAATTGAGATTGTTCGGCTCTAATAATTAATTTACTCTAAGAAAAATATATTTAGATTAATTAAACTTATTTAATAAAATGATGTGTATATGCTTTATAACAAAGATATTTTTATTTTTGATAGAATGAAAAGAAAAAATCTTTATAAATATTTTGTTTAAATCATATTCAAGCCGGCTCTTGCTTAAAATTTATCATAAAACTTTAATGAACATATTTACGCCTCACTATCTTGTCTTTAAATTATCTTGCTTCATGAAACATTTTATATATACTAAAATGTTAGAACTTATATATTTATATGTACTTTCCAAACATCTTATAAAAGATTTATTTGAGTAAAATATATTATTATGTATGGGAAAAAGTTATAAAAAATTAAAATTAATAGATCAGTCTTTATATAATAAATTTGTCATACGACATGAAATAAGCAGAGCATCTGACTGGCAAAGCTAACTTTGATATTCGTAAAAGAGCCATCAATGGGAAACGTATTATTATCCTTATATTCATAGTCTTTCAAAATTAAAAAGTCATTAGAGACTAATTTGTTCTGAATACAAAAAAAGCGCTGGGAAAAAAGTATATGCAAGATCATAACATTTTCAAGCTAAAACAAGACGAGCCAAAAAAGTAGCATCGCTAAATTGTCATGTCAGAGTAGTTTATAAAGTCCTCCAAACTTTATCGCCTACTCCGATAAAAAACAGACCGATGTGACTCCTTGTTCATCAAGTAAGCAAACTCAATCAGTGATGTAAGTATGAATTAACGCAGCATAAAACAAAACTAAAAGATGAAATAGTCGGTATAAAGTCATAAAATTATAAATAAAAGGTGAGTTTATGGTAGCTAAAGAACAAGCTGATGTAGCTGAAGATTATTCTGCACTAAGAAGAAGAGTAAAGCAAGAGACTTGCATAACAAAACTATGCAGAATACTAATAAGAAGAGCAATAATAAGCATAAAACTAAATGTAAATGCAACAGCAGACTTAAGAATAAAATTAATAGGAGAAATAAAATGGATAATCTTTGGAAAGAAGTCATCAATAAGATTAGAATTAGCATAGGTAGAATTAGAATTACAATGGCTATAAAAAACAGACGTAAGCCTTAGAATTTAATAAAAATAGTATGGTCGAGAATGGCTGGAAAAATGATGAGCTGGATAAAGACAGTGCCTATTTGAGAAAGAAAATTTAATATTTGAATAAACAAAGCGCTTGTTCGAATAAGAACTCTGTCGAGTAAAATGAGTGGAAAAACTTATAACAGGACAAAAGCAGTACGTAGCAGAAGGGCCTTAAAAGTCTGCAAACGGTATAATCAAAAGTCTAATTTCGAGATATTTTATAATAACTGCTGAGTCTAAAGGCTGAAAGACATATACTACAGGAATAGAAGCAACCCTCTTTATATTAAACTCCGCCATAAAAGAATTCATCCTGCCAAGAGGAGGATAAGTCAGGCACATAAGTAGGTCAATTCGCCTAAGAGTGTCATTCAGGAGGTTTGGACATTTAAGAGGATGCCCTAATGGAGTAAGTCAGGTAACAGATCTAATCCAAGACCTAGCCGGCCTATCAAGTTACTGATAGGCTCCACTACAATAATTGACAACATCAAGATTGGATAACGACTTGAATACCGCATGAACCCGGCTCCGGATTAATTAACCCTGATCTATGATTAACTTGTTATCGAATTTACTGTCATTCAAGATTTACAGGTATTGCGATATCGTTGGTTGACTGGTTTGGCTCGATTTATTGGCTGAATGAAAATATACGACAGACAGTAAGTATACATGTATTTTCACAGCTATTGGCGTATTTTCACAGCTATTGGCACCCGTAGATTCCTTTCTTCTTTAATATTTTTATCTGCTATTTCAGAAGGTTTGTCAGGTTCACTGTGTTTACCAATAAGTTCTTCAACTACTGCTGACGGTCCCCTTTCCTTGCATTTTTCATCTTCAGGCTATGAACTGCCTTATTTTACTTATTATCGCTTTAGCTACAAATTACCCACTACTTTTTCTCTTTTGTATTCTTCTTGAAACTCTTGTAAATTCTGTCGAATTACTTCAGGTTTATTTCTCGCACAAATTTGTTCAATTAGAAAACTCTTACTCGGATTATGCCCTCAGCAGATTTGTAAGCTCGGTAAGTTTAGTTACTGTTCTTTTATCGGTTCTTTTAATTCATTTCGCTCATCTTTAGAAGCATACCGTATTCATACTCATTTTTTGTCTTATCAATCGTTTCTGCGAGTTGCTTCTCCATTAACTCTTATTTCTATTTGAATTTCTACAGGTATTTTCTTGAATGGTTTTGATTATAGCCAGGCACTGCAGATTATTTTTTAAATTTTGATAACGAGTTTTGCCGAGAAAATTTGTCTTAGGTAACCGTGGTGAATTGTGTGTTCGTTTTGCTTCTTGCAAAATTACTGCTTTTTGGTCTTTTCTTCTAATTCGATTGGAGCTGTTCTATCAGTAATTAAGATCTTTTTTTGAGAAATTCAGATACCATTTATTTACCCTTCTATTTCCAAAAAGGAAGTGACTCACAGAATTAATAAATTGAAATAATTTATCGATCATTGAACAACTCAGCTTTCATATTGATTTAATCGTGTATTCCGATCTTAAGGCCAAAATAAGAGCAAAATGAGAGAATATCTTGAGGAGAGGCATAATTTCGATTAGTGAGCCAGAAATCATGAATGGAAATATTTTTCATTTATAAGAAATTTGATATCTTTATCATGGTTAAAGAGCAATCTTGAGAAGCTATATGGTTTGATTAACTTTGGAAAGGTTTTTATTAAGCGTATAATGATTCAATCATGTTTTTTTCTATTTTCTATATAACTTTAAATTTTCTATAAATAACTTGGAACTAATTAATTAATAGGCTAAATAATATAAGATGAGCTGAATAAAATATTCCTAAATAAGTAATATTTACGGGCATAACATTTCACAGATAAAAGTAACAGATAAGTGAGATCATCTTTAGAGGACTAAAGGTAAGACATCGCTTGGCCTGAGCTCCTCCTTTTACAGTTGTTCAGTAAGCGAGTTGACATTATCTTTCCAATTCAAGGGTTCCTAAATTTCAATATGTAGTTTTTAATATTGTTGGGCATTGATAAAGAAATAATCAGTGTCCTGTCTGAGGATGAATGCCTTTTCAGAAAAATAATACATCTCACCGATGATTATTTCGTTGTCGAATTTTATCGTCACCTTTTTATTCAGAATGCCCAGGGACTGTTTCTTTTATTATTGTTAGTTGTCTTACATATTGTAAAAATAGATATACTCGAAAAACAAATTAAACTATTTAAATTGTAATTGGTCATTTTTTACTCTCTTTTTGAGCCTTCTTAGCGGCCGCTTACAGGGCTTATTTGGCCTTACGACCATAAGGGTCGTCGATGTTTTATTATTCGTCCTCTGGCATGTCTTAGTCAGCCAGGATCTTATATTCCTACATTTTGCGGGCCTTTCTTTAGTCCTTTATGTAAAGGAATCCAGTGTCCTTTTATTGCTTGTTCTTGTAAGGAGCCCTGATGTCTTTGTATCTGTCCAAATGTCTCAGTTATTTTCGTCGAATCTTTTGAATCTCATTCGGTGAGTAATTTAATTTCAGCTTGGTCTCAGGCTGTTTTTTGTGCAATTTAGATGTATCTTCTGCCTCTTCATTTAGCGTTTGTTATTATCTTTAAACTTACTATGGTGATTTTTAATATTAGAAATCTCTTCCATATTATTCTAAGTTTGTCAAAAAATTTACATTTAGCGAGTCCTGGGGAAGATTATGCAACAAGTTTTACATCAGGATTCAGTCTAATCATTTATTCTAAGTTAGCCTCAGGTAAATATTCATAAATGTTTCTATCCGGTGCAAACTGAGGCAAATGCGAAATATCATGAGTTGGACCTCTGTATATTTTTAAGTTTTCCATATATTTTTAACTTAGCTTATTTTTAGGCATAAATTTTCTTAGCAGGTAATAATACTTTAATTAAATAATGCTTACCAATAGTTCTCGCTTTTTGTTTAACACATGGCGATATGAGAACAGATTTAAGTGACCAACAAAACCTGTGTGGTACTTTAGATTTCTATAAAGTAGTTTTTTTCCTGTAAACAGAGGATCCTGAGCGTTCACGATGATACAAATATCTCCATTTTTTATGTCAGCCTGATTATTTCTGTAAAGCGGGGAATTTTTACCTCGAATAGCCGTCGCTATCTGTCCAATCATCCGACCCATAGGCTTAAAATAAGAATTTACTTACATAATAATAGGCATTAAAAACATGATAGATTCTGTTTTTATGTTCAAGGGCATAATATCGGCATCTTGGAGGTCTGTCTTTTCTTTGATAGTCTGGTTTAATAGTATTAAAAAGTACTGTTCAAATTGTAAAATTCTCTTTTATTAAATCGATCTTCATTTTCGTATCTTCCTCTTACTGGTAATTAGACATTAGGTAGTTCAGAGAGAACAGATTTTCCTTGCTGAGGAAATTTGGAAAACCAAAAAACATTCATTTGGCTCAGCAATATTTTTTGGGCTGTTATCCTTGTTATCATCAAATTAATATTGATTGTTTATTGTTTATAATTTACCATAAACATTTAAACAACTTTTTAAATAATATTGCTTCAGTAAATCATAAAAAACTAATAAGATGAAATAAATAATGAATCGAGTAGAAAAATTTAATAAATACAAAAAAGCTTCATTCAGTATTGTTGATTGAGTAAGGCAGTAAATTCGTTTAGAGTCATTTTGAAGCCTCTGAATTAGTCATATTTTTAAGCATAAAAGTTCATATAGAATAATTTTTAATTAAGAGATCCTTCACCGCATCGTACGATATGCAAGGGTATCCAACCGTAGCTTTTTTGTCTAAAATAAAAATATAAAATACTCTCTACAAACTCGGACGAGATTTAAGACCTGCTGAGAAAAGGGTGAATTCTACAAAATAGATTCCTCTGACAAAATATTAGTTTTTGATATTTTTTATTTTCCGAACAACATTTTCATTAAAGAAGGGTTGAAAGTTTTAGAAATATAAAGGTACAAGGACAATCCATTGTCAAGCAAATAGATGCCTTCTTTTACTGAGCTGAATTTCAACTCGCATAGCTACGGATAAACAAAGTTTTAATCCTCTCTGCACATTTCTTAGGACAAGTCCGATAAATTGAAAAGATAAGGACTGAAAAAATTATTAAGCTCAGTAACTCCACAACTTTGAAGGAAGTTTCTTTGAGAGATTACAGAATCGAGAATTATTGAATCGTTGATGCTTTATAACTGAAAATGTGGGCTTTTGAGAAATCCCAACGCGCTTAGCATTAAGTTGTTAATTTCGGGTGTAACTTTCTAATTTTTATTAGATTATTACCTTTTTATAGAACTCATTAGCGCACCTCCACATCCCTGCGATGTTTTTTAGCATTTTATTTTTAAGTGAGTTTATTTATTAAAGCCTCAAAGTAGAAAGATAAGTCTTCTGAATTGAGGCAGAAGTTTGTAAGTAATCTTGATTGGAGTACAACTTTTATAAACTTGTTGTGACCGGTAACACAACAGTATTAATTGTCACAAAATGTTGACGGTTGTAGAGGTAATTTGTGATAACTTGAAATGCACAATAGGGCATTGGCGGTGATTATTGAGGTAAAATCACAATACATGACTTTTTGGAAGGTTCCAGATGACAAAACTTGAAAGAAATGTATTACTTTATTCTGTATAGATTTCCATACACAGCAGTAAAATACCACCCTGGGGATAAAACTAGCTACATTTTTACATCCGAATAATAAGGCGTTCCCAGTAAATAGTAGAAGTCATAATAAAATTTCATCAGATCTTAGGGTGTATCTTTTCTGTAGGTCATAAGCTACGAGTTTGTGAGTTTGGCGAAGTCGCTGAAGACTCTTAAGTTCTAAGAATAATAAAACTACCACCTTGTAAGTTTTTTGAAAGAAGAAAAATGAGCAGGAAAGGCTTTCCTATAGAAATGAGTGAATAAAGGAATTGAATAACTGTTTGTTTCTTGACTAAAGAAAGCTTTTAGGCTTTGGCTAAACCTCATTATTGGCATTCTTAACGTACTAATCGGCGAAAGGCTCTCCTGATAATGCTTAGTTTGACTGGAAGACAAATATTTTCCCCCCGGTATGTTTTATCGTCTGATGAACATATGTGAATGCCTGCATAAAGTTGCTTCCTTGCTTCTTATTGTGTTCTGATATTTACTAAAGGGTGTCCAGCAGGCTAAAGAGTTTATCCTGACTTAAAATATAATTACCCTGATAACTCCAAGAAAGTTTTATTGTACCCCTCTGCCTTGTGGTTCTTGTATGCTGGGATCAAAGATTGTGCATTTAACCTATTACCCTGAAAAGTCGTACTAATGGACGACCTAGTCGTAGGTGAAGAAATAAATTTGGGTTTAATCCATCTCTGGCCTCGCCAAGATTTATTTCGCTACGGATACAAAGTAATAAATCATTTTTGATTGAAAGGCTGAGTTGTTCAAGTCCACCAGGAATGTGAAAGCGTTTTAGGGAGGGGCTTTGGTATAGACGCTACATTATACAAAAGATACTTTTATCCGCCTAGAACATGATAAGAAGGCTGGGTCAGTTAAATGTTCTCGGCATCGAGCACGTAATCGTTGGTGAATCCGTTTTATTTGCCACAGATGAAACACTTGAAACTTTTTTTCTTTACTTCATTGAAGTAATTCATGTAGGCTCGGCAGGATCCACATCTGGGAATCTTATCGATGGATTTTTATACAGGATCCATTTAATACGAAACAGGCGGTAACATTATGCTCAAGGGCAGCTTGAACCTGTTGAAAAGACCCGTGTTATACGGAAGATGAGTGTTAGAAAAAGAATACGAACTCGGGTTGCACTGCGAGTAATCAGCGTATTTTT
>Ga0105051_10004151_pt1 | contig 16964 bp, 13 predicted proteins | sample FRY02_FD_78383 | JGI IMG/M metagenome (GOLD analysis project Ga0105051, IMG submission 78383) | Freshwater microbial communities from Lake Fryxell liftoff mats and glacier meltwater in Antarctica - FRY-02 (megahit assembly) | ecosystem: Environmental > Aquatic > Freshwater > Ice > Glacier... | reverse complement strand
TTGGGAAGGGATATCTCGGTCGATAGCGCGCCAATGGTGCGGGCAGTCTCGACGAACGTTGCTCCGCCGAGACTGCTTTTTGGACTCCCATTGGACGCAGGAGTAGATGCCTCAAAAAATCCCACATTCTGGACAGATGCCACTAAAATCCGAGAAGAACCAAGCAATATCAATTGATTCCCGACCGATCCATAAATGTCTTGATGTCGCCTTATCACTTTTTGAATCTCTGGCGAAATCCGTTTGGCGAATTGACGCGAGAAGAACGGGGCGAGTTGGCAGTGGTTGAGCTTGGGGACTGGATCGAGTTTCTTGCCGATAAGCGTTCCGTGTTGCAGTTCATCGGTCCCTGCGGCCACGGCAAGACCACTCATCTGCTCGCGATCGAGGGTGTGCTTCCCGGGGCCGATTATGTTTACTTTCCTGAGGATGGACCGATGCCGAGCGTTGGTGATGGTCGACCGATGATCATCGACGAAGCCCAACGCATGTCACGGCGGCAGACGCGTTTGGTCTTCAAGCGTGGTGGCCCGCTTGTTCTTAGCACCCATGTTGACCTCTCTAAAAAGATCATCCGCGCGGGCCTAGATTTCCAAACCGTCGATGTCACCGTGCAAGCTTCGGCGTGTCAGTTGGGGCGTATTCTCAATCGACGAATCCACGCAAGCCGACTCAGCGATAACGCGATCCCCTGCATCACCGAAGCCGACGTCATTCGGTTACAACATCAATTCGGTGGAAACATTCGTGCAATCGAGCAATGTCTCTACGACCAGTTTCAACGCTGCACCTGGGAGCAAACCGTATGGCCGCCTGCAACTTAACGATTGAACTCGATGAACCTTCGCGAGCCCGCACGGGTGGCGAACCGATCTCGGGAGTCGTTCTCGTCGCTACCGAGAAAGAGGTGCAGTGCAAAGCACTGACGGTGACCAGTAGATGGGCGACGCATGGCAGTGGCAATATCGCCCAAGGTGAGGTCGAAACGAAAACATTGTTTCTAGGATCGTGGCAGCCCGGCCAACCCTATCGCTACCCCTTCGCGCTCTCAACCGCGATCTGGCCTCCGACATATTATGGCCAGCATTTAAATGTCAGCCACAGCGTCAAGGCAAATGCGGATATTCCCTGGGCGATCGATGCAAGCACCATGCAAGAGTTTCCTGTCATCGCGACGGAGACTCCTGAGAATCTGGCCCCAACGGACAACGCGGTGAAGGCAAAAAACTGGGTTGGTTGGTTGATTGGGATCCTTCTGCTTGGCGGGCTCTTCGCCTCCATCATTCCACTGGCGTTGATCGTGGCGCCGCTGGTCGCAATTGGCTATGTCGTCTACTGGTTGTTCTCCACGTTCCTACCGAGGCAAGTTACCGGCGAAGTCATTTATCAGGTGGAGCCCGCCACTTTAACTCAGGGGGAAATGATTCGTGGAACCTGCGAATTTACTCCCAAGCGAAGTTCCACCATCAATGGGATTACATGGATGATCCAATGTGCCGAAGTCTGCACCTCCGGTTCCGGGTCGAATCGCAAAACGCACACGCATGAAGTGTTAAAAAAGACCCAGCAGTTGAGGGAGCCCGGACTATTGCAGGCGGGTCAAGTGCATAAGTATGATTTTTCGTTCGAGGTTCCTACGTCGGTTCCGCCAACGATGACGCTGAGCGACAACAAAATCATCTGGACCAGCGAGCTGCGGATCGACATTCCCAAGTGGCCGGACTGGGCAAGGACGACGCCATTTGTCGTGAAGGTGTTGCCCAGTCAGCTCACAGGTCCAACATCGTCCAGCAATCGTCTGGTCGCTACCGTTGTCGAAGACGATGAGCCCTGGTTAACCGAAGTCTTGCAACAGGTCGTTCAGTCGCAAGAAGATCCCGAACGATTGGTAATGGTGCTCGAAGCGGTCAAGGACCAAGCCTTTCCCCTTACCGTTGACATTCAAGGCGAAGCTGAAGAGCCGTTTGAAGTCGATATCGATGACGAAGGCAGTTGGGTTTCGGCAATTGATACTCGTCGCAAGACTCGACTGACTCTCTTTGTGCCCGCAAGCATCGATGCGACTCAAATTCAGTGGACTACCGATTGGCAATGCGTTGGAAGCATTGTCGGATTTGAGTCGGAAACCGACCGAGTGGTCATGAAAGTTTTTATCCCAAAGAAATGAATTTAAGATTCACACGCGACTTCTACCTCTCGGCTCATGGATTTTTGTGAGTGGCTCGATCCTTCCATTTTCCACGCTTTGCCGTCTATCGCAAACAGATTAGCTTCCCCCGAATGAACGCCAGTTTTTGATCCAAAACGGACAATGCATTTCAAATTCGCCTTTGCTAACATGACGTCGAGTCAGGGAATGGATCGTTCGCTATGATCAATCTAAGTGGCCTTGGCCAAATGCGTGGCGAACCCCGCGTGGCAAGTGATCGATTACCAGGAAAAAAATGACCAATCCCATTCGAATGGAGCGGCCCCACGGTTTCGCCCGAACACGAATCACTCTGTTTGTGCTGATGTTTTTTTGGATGCCAATCGCTTTTTCGGTTGAACCAGTGGAGTTTGTGTCCGTTGACTTAACGTTACCGACGGCAACGGGAACACTGCATCACCTGCAACCATCGCCGGAATACCGCCTGCAAGTCGTTTGCTTTTTGGGCTGTGAATGTCCGCTGGCAAATCTTTACGCGGCGAGGTTGAATCAACTGGCTAATGATTTCGCGGGTCAAGATGTGGGCTTCATCGGGATCAACAGCAACCCCCAAGACACGATGGAAGAGGTAGCGGAGTTCGCCGTCCGTCACGAACTTCGCTTCCCGATGCTAAAAGACCATGACGCCGTTGCCCTCTCCCAATTTGGCGCTTCGCGGACCCCGGAAGTGATCGTCATCAATGAGCGTGGAACGATCGTTTATCGCGGGAGAATCGACGACCAATACCGACCTGGAGTGATTCAGCCTCAACCGACTCGTAATGACCTACGGGAAGCGATCTCCGAATCCTTGTCCGATCGTCTGGTGTCGACACCGCGAACTGAAGCGGCTGGTTGTTTGATCTCGAGGCCGCGTTCCGTCGATCCGACATGCGGGGTGACTTACTGCGGTGACATCGTGACGATTCTTCGCCGTCACTGCATCGAGTGTCACCGCGAGGGTGAGATAGGCCCATTCTCGCTTACCAATTACGAAGACATCGTCGGTTGGGGCGACATGATGCTTGAAGTCATCGATCAAAAACGAATGCCACCCTGGCACGCCACGTCGACTCATGAGCCTCTGCTGAACGAAAGGCAACTCCCGACATCGGACCGCGAGTTACTGGGGAGATGGGTTCAGGGCGGCATGCCATTTGGTGATGCGAGCAAGTTGCCACCCGATGTAACCTTTGAGAGTGGTTGGCAATTTGCGAGATCGCCTGACATTGTTCTTGATGTCAGCAAAACTCCATTTCGCATCGCGGCTGAAGGGGTTGTTGACTACCAATATTTTGTTGTCGACCCTGGATTCGAAGAGGATACCTGGGTGTCAGCGGCGGAGGTCTTGCCTGGCAATCGCAGTGTGCTGCATCACGCAATCGCATTCATCCGGCCGCCTGATGGGACTTATCTGCAAGGCTTAGGAATGCTGACCGCTTATGTGCCTGGCCAGCGGATTCCGCCGGTCACCCCGGGTCTTGCCAAGCGAGTTCCCAAGGGCTCCAAGATCGTGTTTCAGATGCATTACACCCCGACGGGAAGCGCGGAATTCGATGCCTCGCGACTGGGGTTATTGCGAGTGGATGCAAAAGACGTCACCCATGAGTCCGTGACGGTCCTCGGAATCAATCACGAGCTTGAGATACCGCCTGGCGAAGCAAACGCCACGGTTGTGGGAGACGGTGTGCGTCTGCCAGAGAACGCGACGCTGCTTTCCATATCGCCACACATGCACCTGCGTGGTAAGTCCATGTCGGTTGCCATTCATCAAGGCGAACAAGCACGTACCATCCTTGAGGTGCCCCATTATGATTTCAATTGGCAGCATACTTACCTGCTTCGCGATCCCGTCACTTTTGAGGAAGGGCAATCGCTTCGCTTCACCGCAACGTTCGACAACTCCGCCGAGAACCCTTCCAATCCTGACCCTTCGCAGTTTGTCACCTGGGGAGATCAAACATTCGAAGAGATGGCCGTAGTGTTTTTTGAGTTTGCAAAGCCGCTTGCGAACGCGTCGCATCGCGACAAAAAGAAGTCTGCGGTTGCGAGTCAAGACGCAGGTAAATCGGTTGATCCACAATTTCAACGCATGGCGGATAAGCTGATTCAGGACCTGGATCGCAATGAGGATGGTGTGATCGATTACGACGAAGCTGATCTCGCGGTAAAGTGGCGTCTGTTTCGACAAGTGGATTTGAACAGCGATCGAAAAATAGACCGCGAAGAAGCGTTACAATATGTGCTATCAAATCGTTAGAGCCCTGATGGAATCACAAATTGTCCGCTAGTCAAGGTTCACGCTTAGGCGTTTTCGTGAGGCGATCATGGGTTGCACCATTGCTTTTCGTCTTGATGACAATCGTATCTGGTATTGGTTACAAGCAACCCAATCTTCCCCGTGAACTGTTTGCGGAGTTTTTTCCGCAAGCGGCAAGTGTTGCTGATGGGTCCAGTGACAAATCGGACGGCCGCGGCAGCAGTTCATCATCACGAAAAAGCAATGATCGCGCCGTCGCTTCGATGACGCTGTTCGCCAGTGACGTGATGCTGGTGGTGACGGCGGACGAGTTCTTTGAGCCCGTGACGTCGAGGGCGGTTCGTGAAGTGGTTGATGACTTGAATTCGCTGCCGCAGGTTGCGGACATTACGTGGCTTGATAATGCGCCCCCGCTGAACATTTTTGGTCTGCCAGAACCGGCACTGCCTGATCATCGGGCGTCGCTAACAAGATTTGAACAAGCAAAAGCGAAGGCGCTCGCCAATCCGATGATCGCGGGCCAGCTTTTATCTCGCGATGGCAAGACGTTGGTTCTGCTCCTCAATATCGATTGGTTTCATGTTCGATCGAATGCCGACTGCACTTCCCGTCTCATTGAACAAACACAGGAAACGTTATCGCGTCACCCCGATGTTCGCCTCAACGTCGCGGTGACGGGTGACATGCCAATGCGACTTCGCATCGGTGACAAAAACAAAGAGAACGACCGTAAGTTTCAGTGGATCGTCTATGGCGGCGTGCTTGTGATGGCCGGCATTTTATTCCGCGGTTTCGCGGCGGTGATCATTGCCGCTCTGCCCGTTGCGGTCGGCGTTTTTTGGGCATTTGGATTCATCCGCTTTCTGGATATGGAAGAGAATCCGTTTAACTTTGTTGTCGTTCCTGTGCTGTTGAGTATGGTTGGGTTTACTGACAGCGTACACATCATCGCGCAGATTCGAGCTCGCCGAGGCAAGGGGCTGACGGGCCGGGAATCGGTTGCCGCTGCGCTCGATGATGTGGGTGGCGCCTGTTTCTTGACTTCACTAACAACGGCCATTGGGTTTGCGTCACTGTGGTGGGCTCATCATAAGGTGGTGCAAGAGTTCGGTATCTGCTGCGTCATCGGAGCCGGGGTGATGTTTGTCGCGGTGATGACCACCATTCCACTGGCGTGTCGTACTTGGCTTGGGCGCGGGATTGAGCGTGGTGATATCGGCGGTTGGATTGAACGGAACTTCCATCGATGCCGTCCCGCGATTCGGGCGATTCTTCGTTATCCCAAACCCGTCGCGGTTGCCGCGATCATCCTCACGATTGTCACGGGCTTGATGACATTGCAATTGCAACCGGATGAAAGGGCATTCAATGGAATTCCCGAGGAGAGCCCCGAAGCCGTTGCACTGCGTCACATGGACAAAGCGTTTGGCGGACTGGAAACGTCCACCGTCGAAGCGGTCTGGACGGATGAGCAGGACGTAAGCAATGAGGAGATGATCGCGGTAAGTGAAGAGATCGAATCATTGTTGAAGTCCGAACCGATGCTGGGGTCGCCGCTCGGTTTGGCCACGATCGTCAGTTCGTTGCCTGGCGACGGAACCGCGGTTGAAAAAGCGTCGTTGGTCAATCTTCTACCGCCTCCGCTGAAGCAAGTTTTTTATCGGCCTGACAGTCGTCGCTTGATGGTCGTCTTCCGATTGCAAGATGTCGGGATTGCCAGTTACGGCGATACGTTTGAGCGAATCAAGGTGGCGTTGGAAGCGATGAAACCACGGCATCCAGGCGTCGATATCACGCTGACGGGATCGGCTATTTTTCGGTGGCAGAATCTTTATCGCATCATTGTGGACTTGGCGAAAAGCCTCGGCACCGCGTCGATCGTGATTTTTGCCGTGCTTGGTGTCTGTTACCGCTCGCTGCGATTGGGGTTGATCGCCATAATTCCCAACCTGCTTCCGCTAACTGTCACGGGAGCCGCCATGTGGTGCTTTGGGCAACCTCTGGAGCTAGTCAGTGTTCTCGCATTCACGGTTTGCCTTGGAATTGCGGTGGATGACACGATCCATTTCATGACGAGATACCGCGACGAGGCCGCGATGACTCTTGATCAACGCGTGGCCATTGAACGTACGGTGCTCGGTGTCGGCGCAGCGATGGTGATGACGACAGTGGTGCTTCTCGCAGGGTTTTCAACGGTCATGATGAGCGACTCGCGCGAGCATCATATCTTTGCGCTCATGGGCAGCGGCACGATTGCGGCTGCGATTGTGGGTGATCTGGTTTTTTTGCCAGCGCTGCTGATGTTGTTTGGCAGAAGCCAACGAAAAACGCCGCTTCTGGAACAGGTGGTTCCGGAAACGGCGTTAGCTGCGACACATCAATAGTCTAAAATTTATTCTGTGGCTGGACGTCCACGATCGCCGCGTCCTCGTTCACCGCCGGGGCCGCCTCGTTCACCGCCGGGGCCGCCTCGTTCACCGCCGGGGCCGCCAGCACCGCGTCCGCCTATTGCACTCATATCAGGAAGATCAAAGGGAGCACCCTTCAGTTTCTCGTAATCCGCTTTTTGCTTTTCAGTCAGGACGGCGAGAAGTTTTCCATCGAGTTCTTTTCGCATCGACTGCATCTTTTCACGCACCGCATCGCGATCACCGCTGCGAAAGGCTTCTGTAACTTGCTCTCTTGCGGTTTCGCCGAATGTCTGCATTTCGGCCTTCAGCTTTGTGGATTGTTCTTCGGTGATTGCAAGACTCTTCGCGGTATCCGCGTGGACCAAGCCCATCGTCCCGCGGGCTTGAACAGCCAGTTGCTCTAAGCGTTCGAATTGTGCGGGGAGGAGAATTTCCTCCAATTGTTCCTTGGCTTCAGCGCTTCGCTTTGCCATATCGGCCTGCATCTTGGCGAAAAAAGCATTTCGATCTTCTTCGCTCGCTTCGCGGAAATTGAAGTCGGGACGTTCACCACGTTGACGTTCGGCAAGCTTTTTAAGTGATGCTTCTTGGTCGGGCATCAGTTCGATCTCGACTTGCACTTCCTTTAAACGAAGCAAGTCAAACATCACGTTGTCACCACCGCGGCCCATCATTCCGCCCGCCATCCCACCGGAGCCGCCCATCATTCCACCGGGGCCGCCGCCAGATCCTCCGCCACCAAATCGACCGCCTGCCTGTTCGCCGCCACCAGCGCGTCCACGGTCACGGTTCGCATCGCCTTGGGCGAACACTAGGGGTACGGAAACCGCTGAAACGAGTGAGATTGCGGCTATTGCCGCCCAGGATCGGATTGACATCATCGAACTCGGCGTAAAAGAGATAAGGGGAACATCCGATGTATCACCGGAAGCGGAATGCCTGCGACCTGTTAATCAACCACCTCAGCACGACCAGGTTTCGCGGGCGATCGCTAATTTATCCGCCGGAGAGGCTCAATGACACAACCCTAATGAAATCCAGCTCCGATGGAGAAAGAATTCCTGCGATGAGGAATTCAGTCGTCTTGAGAATGCTGCCGCGTCGAGCGGTGCTGTTTTGAAAATTAACCCGATGCTAAGGCTGCAGCCAACTGCTCATAAGTTCGGCGACTGTCCGACTCTTGCCCGCGACTATCCAAGGCGATCTGGTAGAGATGCTGGCCGCATTTCGTCGGGTATTTTGCGGTGACGCAAGCGCGACAGAGGCTTTGTTCGGGCAGATCAATGGCTCGTGCGAGGGCCTCGACCGGCAGGTAACGCAGCGAATCGGCACCCAAGTCATCGGCAAGACGTTGCTGTGACGCTTCAGTCAGTTGGCCATCTGGGAAATACTTAGGAGCAATCAACTGATCGATCGTGCTCATGTCGATGCCGTAGAAACAGGGCGCGATGATCGGCGGACAGGCAACGCGAACGTGAATTTCCTTGGCACCACCCACTTGGCGAATCCGATTCAGCAGCACACCCATCGTGGTACTACGAACGATCGAGTCTTCCACGAGGATAACGCGTTTGCCTTCCAAGACGTCTCGCAGCGGTGTGTACTTCGTTTCTGCTTTTGCTTTCCGTGCACCGCCGGTTTCAATGAATGTCCGGCCCGCGTAGCGATTGCGAATCAAGCCTTCTCGGCTGGGGATTCCAAGCTCAAAGGCCATCGAGTCGGCGGCTGCCTTGCTGGTATCGGGGACGGGGACCACGATTGTGTCCGAACGATCAAAGTTGAATCGCGTATCGGCCCGCTCGGCACGAGCGAGTTCTTCCCCAAGCCGTGTGCGGCTGAGGTAGACGCTTCGATCATCCAGCGTGCTGGCAACGTTCGCGAAGTAAATCCACTCAAAAAAGCAGTGCGCCGGCGACTGTTCTTCGGCAAAACGTTCCATGCGGAAGCCATGCTCTGGGTCGATCAAAATCGCATGCCCGGGCGGCAGAGATTTAATCTGCTCCGATTCAAATCCCAAGTTAAGCAACGCGACACTCTCGCTCGCACAGGCAAACAATGCCCCTTCGAAGACGTAACACATCGGCTTGATGCCAAGGGGATCACGAGCGACAAGCATTTCACCTTCCGCCGTCAAAAGTGCGAGGCTATATGCTCCATCAAACTTGAGAGTCGCCTGGCGAATGACTTCGATCCAATCCAGCCGCTCACGCGAAAGGCTGAGGATTTTTCCGATCTCGTGCAAAATGATTTCGGTATCGGTATCGAGCGCCAGGTGGTGGTCGCCATCGGCCAGCAGTTGTTCCTTGAGGACGCTGTAATTCGCTAACTGGCCATTAAAGCAGAAGCTAAACCACTTGCGTTTGTGGATGTGCTTGCGTTCAAACGGTTGTGCGTAGCTGCGGTCGTCTTTTCCGCAAGTCGCGTAGCGAACGTGGCCGATCGCCGCGCGTCCGGCGAGTTGTCGCATCAGCGATTCACATTTCGCTTTATGGTTCAGGCGAAACACCTCGGTCACGGAACCGACGTCGCGGATCGTCTTGAGCAATTTGGGTCGATCGGGATCAAAGGTCGTCATCCCCGCCGCAAGTTGGCCTCGATTTTGGATATCAAGTAGCATTCGAGGCAACAAACGCGAGATTTGCCGTGGACCATGGTCAGTACACATGGCACTTCGCCCGCGCCCGGACAAGTGGTAAATCCCCGCTACGCCGCATTCGTGGTTAATTTCACTGATCATTGCCCGTGGCCCTTTGCTGCGTTCGACGTGTTTTGGGTCGTCGGCAGAAACGCCAGCACGATCAACCGCTTGTCCTAAAGTTTATCGCGATGGCCAAGTCCTGCAATTCGCCAAGTTTCCAATCTCGCCCAGATCAAGCACAATAGGCATCGCCAACTGGCCATATGACCCATATTTGCGACATTTTTTTCCATGACCATTTCTGTTTCCATTCCGTCCGTCGATGCACGACGGTTAGAAGTTCTGCAATCTGTCGACGCGGTGGTCGTCAAAGTCGGCACCCGTGTTCTGACCGGGCTCGACGGTCGGCTGGATTGGGATCGAATTGAAAAACTGAGCCATCAGCTTTGCCGAATCGCGGATACGGGCCGGCAAACGATCATGGTAAGCAGTGGTGCGGTCGGTGCGGGCGTCGGTAAACTCGGCCTTGCCGCCCGTCCTGCGGGGTTGGCTCAATTGCAGGCGGTCGCGGCCATCGGCCAAACGGACTTGATTAAAGCCTACGAAACCGCCCTTTCCAAGCGGGGTCGTCATGCCGCCCAAGTGCTGCTCACCGCTTCGGATCTGCGTCGACGCACCGGCTATTTGCACGTTCGCAATGCCCTGTCACAAATCCATGCTTTTGGCGCGATCGCGATCATCAATGAAAACGACAGCGTCGCGGTCGGTGAATTGATGACGACCTTCGGCGACAATGACCGCTTGGCCGCGAGCGTCGCCGGCCTGCTATCCAAAGCGTTACTAGTCATCCTGTCTGACGTGGAAGGCTTATACGACGGGGCACCGAGTCTGCCAACGAGCAAACGGATCAGCGTCGTTGCTGAGCTGGATGCGTCGATTTTTGCGCTCGCTCAAGACCACAAATCCAACTCCAGCAAGGGCGGCATGGCGAGCAAACTTCGAGCTGCTGAAGCCGCGGTCTCCTTTGGCCATCCCACGATCATCGCACCTGGACGCGACGACACCGTGCTGGACCGGATCATGGCGGGAGAAGATGTGGGAACGCTTTTTCTGCCACCGACAAAAGCGATCAAGGGACGCCGACGTTGGATCGGTTCCGCGGCGCACGTCGAAGGAAAATTAACGCTCGATGATGGCGCGATCCGTGCGGTGGAGCAAAAAGACAGCAGCTTGCTCGCCATCGGTATCAAAGACGTTAGCGGTGAGTTTGGTCGCGGTGCCGTCGTTTCACTTTGTGATCTTTCCGGTCGAGAAGTGGCCCGTGGTTTGACCAATTATCCGTCCGACGAAGTCTATAAAATCCTTGGATTGTCAAGCGAAAAGATCGCTGCCGTCCTTGGTCATCGGACTTATGAAGTCGTGGTCCACCGCGACAATCTCGTACTCACGTCCTAAACCCTGCCAGTTGTCTAACTTCGACTATCAAAGGCGAAAGTCTGCACCATGATACTTCTTGCACTCCGTCTTCCTCGCTTCGCGATGCAATCGTTAGCGACGCTTCTCGCCACCACGTTTCTTGCGATTACGGCGGTCGCTATGGAACCGACCACTGCGTCGTGGTTTCAATTTCGCGGGCCAACGGGCCAAGGCACCTCCGATGCTTTGAAACTGCCGATCGAGTTTGGGCTGGAGCATGGCATGGTCTGGCAAACGCCGATCGAAGGCAAAGGATGGTCCTCGCCCGTGGTCACCGGCAATCACATCTGGTTGACCAGCGCCGTCACGATTGAGGCGACCGCAGAGCAACGCGAAGCCCGACTCGCCAACGTGCAGATGTCGAATATGAAAGAGGTCGCCGGCTCAGTAAAGCTGTTCGCCGTTTGCGTTGATCTGCAGTCGGGCTCGATCATTCATAATCTTCTTCTCAGCGAGGTTGCGGAGCCGCAACCGATTCATTCGTTGAACTCTTATGCGTCACCCACACCCGCGATCGATGGTGACCGCGTCTATTGCCACTTTGGAACCTATGGAACGTGGTGTTTAAACGAATCAAGCGGTGAGGTGATTTGGAACCGGCAGCTGGTCATCGACCACAGCGTCGGTCCCGGTGGTTCACCAATCGTGGCTGACAATGTCGTGTTACTGGTGTGCGACGGAATCGATGTCCAGTACGTCTCGGCCCTCGACAAAATGACGGGTGAAGAAGTTTGGCGAACACCACGACCATCAATGCGTGCGACCAATGGTGAATTTCAAAAAGCGTACAGCACGCCGCTTTTAATTCAGGTTAACGGCGTCAAGCAAGCCGTCATTCCTGGTGCCCAGTGGATCATCGCCTACGACCCAACCACGGGCAAAGAGATTTGGCGAGTGGATCATGGAAACGGTTTTTCAATCAGCTCAACTCCCATTTACACCGGCACCGATGAGACGCTTGGACTGGTGATCTTTACGACTGGATATGGCCAATCCGAAGCCCTGGGGATTCGTCCCGACGGCAAAGGCGACATCACCCTTTCTCATGTCGCATGGCGGACCGACCGCAACGTGCCCGAAAAACCATCGCCGGTTGCCGTGGGTGACCTGGTTTACATGATCGACGACAGCGGTGTGCTGAGTTGCCTTTCGATCAAAGACGCAAGCGTTGTGTTTCGCAAACGGGTTCCGGGAAACTTTTCCGCTTCACCACTGCTTGCCGGTGGTCACCTTTACTTCAGCAATCAGGAAGGCGTCGTCACGATCATCAAGCAAAGCGATGAGTACGAAGAAGTTGCCGAGATCAAACTCGACAGCCGTTTGATGGCAAGCCCTGCCGTGGTGGGCGAGGACTTGCTGTTCCGTAGCGAGACTTCGTTGATGCGTTTTACAAGCGACAAGTAAAACGTCGGTAGCAGCAGTCACCTCACCCGGTTTTGCGGGCGAGGTGATTCGCAAAACGAGTTACTTGCGTTTTGCAATTTGTTGACGCATGAAGTGCAAGCCTTCTTTGGCAAGCGTCATTTCATCTTTATACATCCGTCGCCAAATCTTCGTTGCCGCCGCAATCTCAGGCAGCGCCAATCCAAACGCTTCGATCACAAGCCAGCCGTCATAACCGATACCGCTGATTGTGTCGAACGTCTTGCCCCAACGCACACCGCCTTCGCCCGGTGTGCTGCGGTCGTTCTCGCTGATGTGGATGTGGATCAACTTATCACCACCGGCTTGAATTGCTTTCCGCAAGCTCTTCTCTTCGATGTTGCTGTGGAACGTGTCGTACATCATGCCGCAACTTGGATGATCGACTTCGCGAACAAACGTCGCGGCATCCGCATGACAGTTGAGGAAGTAGCATTCGAAACGATTGAGACACTCTACCGCTAACTTCACACCGACTTGACCGGCGTGCTCAGCCACCTCACGCATGCTTTCCACGCCCCAGTTCCACTCGTCCATCGTTCGCCCAGCACCCGAGAAATACCCCAGTGCCGAATGATAGGGACCGCATAGTGTTTGCACGCCGGCGGCGGCGCAGACATCAAGTGTTCGTTTGTTGGCATCGATCCCCAATCGGCGAATCGCAGGATCCGAAGAAATCGGGTTGTTTTCCTCGGTACGAATGGTGACTGCCGTCCGCTGCAAGCCAATGTCGTCGAGCCGTTTTCCGATGGCCGCGTAGTCGAGATCAAGGTTGAAAATCGGGAGTTCGACACCGTCGTAGCCAATCGCCTTGAGGTTCTCGATGACGGGAAACAAGGTGTCGTTGACTTCACCCGACCAAAGCAACAGGTTCATGCCGTATTTCATTTAATTTCTCGAAGGTGTGAGATTGGATTGGATTGGATTGGATTGGATTGGATTGGTTAAGGATCAGGAGTGAGGAGAGCATCGCACCGCAAATCGACCACGCGGCGAGCCTCGGCAAGCCACGGAAGCAATTCGACCGGTAGCGGTGGTAAACCGACTCGCCGCATCACTTGATTGAGCCGGAACAAGAGTTTGTCGCCATCAGGATAGTCGTACAAGAACCGTGCGTCAGCAAATCGCTTGATGACGACGGCAAGCCCCAAGGACGCACCTTGCGCGGCGGCACCTTGCGCGGCGGCACCGGAACCGATTCCGTGGGATCTGGCAATCCGGTTCACCACCATCTGGACTTTCTCGGCGGACACCGATTCGATGGCCGCGTAATAACGCTCTGCCAAGGCGGGCTCCCGCTCGATCAGCGTCGAGTCGATCAAAATCTCGACCAAAATGTGGGCGACAAAGCTGGGCCGAAACCCCTCATCACCCGGTAGTTGATCGCGGAGTTCGACGGCAAAACGCAGCATCGTTTCGTTGAACAATCTCGAAGAATGAAACCACGCATCGTCGCGATGATGCTGCACAATTCCCAACGCGATCTCGCGGGTTTCAGGGTCATCGTTGACCAGAAACGGCATCGCATTCTTTGATCTTGCCCGAGTTCGTCGGTCGAGTACCGACAGCCAATCCGGCACCGCAGTTCCGGCGACGACGTAAGGCGAATCCAAAAAGCGAAAGCCATGGGATAGGAAATTCATGCGTCGCTTTTGGGTACTTGCCGGTTCTTACGATAAACCGCTCGCAAACTGGCATAGTCAATCGCGTCCGGCAGATCTGGCAATGCGTCGGACGATGATTGCTTGCTGGTTCGCTCGCTTTCAAAAATGCGTTCCAAGAACGGTCGACACCATCCACAACCCGTTCCCGCGCCAAAGCATTCGCTCAACTGACTCGCGACACCCGGTTTTGCAACTCGGATGAACTGCGTCACCTTTCTTTTGGTGACATGAAAACAGAGACACACTTCATCGTCTGGTTTCATGAGACGGCCCTGGCATCGTTCGAAATCAAATGCAATGCCACACGACAAGCATCGAGATAGTCGGCTATCGAAAGCCGTTCATCGATCGTGTGAATATTCTTTTGGCCGCAACCCAGCGTAACCGCAGGGATGCCATGTCGGAAAAGCCAATTCGCATCCAGACCGCCATTGGAAATGTTCCGGTACGGTGAACGTCCGACTGCTTTTACCGCCGCTTCGCCCGCCAACACCGACGGGTCGTTATCAGGCAGCGTGAACGATTCGTATTCGACTCGCGACTCAAACTCGATACGTCCAGATTGTCCAGCATCGTTGCTAACGGCAGCGGCCGCGACTTCAAAAGCCATTTTGATTTCGCTCACAATTCGTTTTCGCATCGCTGAATCATGGCTTCGCGCTTCCGCTCGCGTCACAACGAGTGGCGTAATCACGTTGGTCGCATCGCCACCATGGAAGATACCGACGTTCGCGGTGCCAACACCAAGACCAGGCTTGTCGACCAATCCTAGCCAGCCATTTTCATGCAATGAAGCGATCGCCTTGGAAGCTATCACGATGGCACTCGCACCTGCTTGCGGTGACACTCCCGCGTGTGCCGCGATGCCATGCACCTTGATCGTCATTCGCTCGCCACCGATCGCGCCGCAGGTGAGCTTGTCCACCACGCCACCATCAAAGTTGAAAGCTCGATCGACGTGCCCCAGCGTGTCGCGATTCAGGTAACGAGCACCGCACAACCCAATCTCTTCTTGAATACAGAACAACAACGTCACCGGCGCATGGGGCTTGCCTCTACGAAGCAACTCCGTCGCTGCCGTCACCATTGCCGCACAGCCAGCGCGGTCATCAGCACCAAGTCCTGTCGCCGCATTGCGACTACGGACCTCTTCACCATCGATAACAGGATCACTTCCTACACAGATCGGTACAGTGTCCGTGTGCGCCGAAAGCATCGTGATCGGGCCGTCCGTCGACCCAGAAATCTTGACAATCAAGTTGCCGGTTTCGCCCCCGAGAGGGCATCGCGTATTCGCATCATCGAACTGAAAGCAACTCGATGGCACTCCTGCTTCGGTCAGCATCGCGATGATCCTTGTCATCACGGCCAGCTCGCAACCGCTTGAGCCTTCGATCGCCGCCAAGTCAAGGAATCGCTGAATCGCCGCGTTTTTGTCGATAGAGAGCATGTCGTACGGCGCCGGATCGCTTCACAGGAAATAACCATCTCCCTTGAAGCTAACATGAACGTCACGCCGCGTCACGCGAATGACGCGGTGCGTCCAGGTCGTGGCGACTGTCTCTTGCCGAGACGCTCAATCGTGGGCGAGTGCGAACTGGGGCCTGAGCATTTTCTGCCGAATCAACACGATGGAGGTGCACGTCCATCTGTGGAAACGGGATCGAGATATCGGCCGCATCAAGTTGCTGCTTGATGGCTTGCGTCAACTTCTCCGTAACCTCGAAAAAGTCCGCGGTTGCGGCCCAGACGCGGACCTTCCACTGTACGGAGCTGTCCGCCATGTTTGCCAAGAGGACCGAGTATCCACGGCCTTCGCCTTGTATTATTTTCGGCATCAGCGATTCAGCGGCCACGGTAAGGGCTTGGCGCGTGGCATCGAGGCTGGACACATAAGCGACGCCAACGATCACTTCAACGCGACGGTGCTTGTGATAGCTGATGTTCTCAATCGTTCCGCCCGAGATCGAACTATTCGGGATGATGATGCGTCGATTGTCTGGCGTATCGAGAGTCGTCGTAAACAGATCGATCTCATTGACTTTGCCCGTCATTCCCGCCGCATTAATCATGTCACCCACTTTAAACGGCCGGAAAACAAGAAGAAGCACTCCCGCGGCGAAGTTGCTGAGCGTTCCTTGAAAAGCGAGGCCAATGGCAAAACCTGCAGCCGCCAAAATCGTCGCCACACCGCCCATCTTGAAACCAACGATGTTCAGGACGGCTCCGAAGACGGAGAGCAACACGCCGTAGAACACCACGCGGCCGATGAACTTGCCGAGCGTTTCATCGACACGCTTGCAAACCGGGCCGCTAATCATCCTGGCGATATATTTCGCCGCCAGATAGCCAATAAAAACAGCCAAAAGGGCGACTGATGCGGGGAAAATGTACCGGACAGTCACGTCCGCGATGATCGTGGAATCACCATTGAGCATCTGCTGGATCGTTCGCACCGCGGGACCAAGGACGTCATCGAAGCCTTGCTCATCACTGGGGTTGATCGCGATTTCTACAGTCATTCTTGACGCTTTCTCAAATTCAGGGGGCCGAGAAGAATTAATTAACGTTCTCAGTAAGCCAAAGTAAAGAGAAGTTCCTGGATCCCCCGGAATTCCGGCGTTAGTGATTCGCCCTCGACGACTACCGTGAGGCGATGTTACATTTTGACGCTTGCGAAAATGCGTCTAATTAGGATGGTGGGGTCACGCGAAGCGGCAAAATGACTCGCTCGCAATCCGTTTCGTCACCTTTCTCCGATAATTTGTTGTCTAAGCTGTGATTCTAATTCTCAAAAGTGGTGCCACCGAGCAGCAAATTGATCACGTGATTGAACGTGTCGAGGCGCTTGGGATGCGTGCGCATCTAAGCCGCGGAACGTACCGCACCATCGTCGGTATCATTG
>Ga0105051_10004128_pt1 | contig 17013 bp, 26 predicted proteins | sample FRY02_FD_78383 | JGI IMG/M metagenome (GOLD analysis project Ga0105051, IMG submission 78383) | Freshwater microbial communities from Lake Fryxell liftoff mats and glacier meltwater in Antarctica - FRY-02 (megahit assembly) | ecosystem: Environmental > Aquatic > Freshwater > Ice > Glacier... | reverse complement strand
TTTAAAGGGCTGCATCAATCAGCCTATTGTCGTCCGCTAAGTAGTAAAACTGCTTAGACTTGGAATGACAAGCCCCTCCGTCTTTAGCGGTGGGGTAGTTGACTGCGACCCTCTATTAATCGTGTAAGCAGTTATAATTTAGGAGAATTTTCCACATATCCAGAACATTGGCCATTTAGGTTTGAATGGGATTTTGGCAGACGATGGTTATTAGCTGGAAATACAAAAGCTATACTTCCAGATGGACCAATTGTAAGAAATGAAAAAAATCATACAAGCACATGGTCTTCTTGAACATTGATAATGCTTATTCATTTCAACATGATTGACCATAAATAGAATTAGTAACAGTTATGATACTAATTGAAAGATTTTGCTATGAATGAAAAATCAGATTATATTTTTACTAAAAATTGGTTTACTGATGTAAAATCACCTAATGTTTGGACTAAATTTATACCTTTGCTGCTTCCAAATCCTAAAGTTCTAGAAATAGGTTCTTTTGAAGGTAAGTCTGCTGTTTGGATTATAGATAATTTATTAGGTGACAAAGGAAATTTAGTTTGCATAGACGCCTGGAAAGGAAGCGAAGAGCATAAAAATGAAGATATGAAGGCCGTAGAACATAGGTTTGATCATAATATAGCCTTAGCTATCAAAAACAAATTATGGAAAGAAGAAAACGAAATTTGTCCTCAATCTGTAATTAAAATTAAGAATACTTCTGTTAAAGGTATGTTTCTTATTGCTCCTAAATGTTATGAGTATTTTGATTTTATTTACATAGACGGAGATCATAATGCCTCTAGTATCATTACAGATGCTTGTATAGCTTGGAACTTGCTAAAGCCTAATGGCATATTAGTTTTTGATGATTATGAATGGACTTGTAATGAATTACTGTGTAGGCCTGCTTTAGCTATTGATGCTTTTTGTAATTTATTTTTCAAAGACATCGAGATCCTACACAAAGGCTGGCAAGTCATAATTAAAAAGAAATCTTAAATAATTCATTCCTCTTGAACTCGTTGCAGAGTTATGCATAATAATGGTTTTGATTGCAATCATTCTTTTGAAGATTGAAATGCAACCTAGCGAAACTGTTTTAGTCTTTAATATAGAAAGTTATTTTCATGATAATAGTTCACGAAGGAAAAGCACATACTGATGACTTCCTAGCTACATGTGTATTGATTCATAAACTTAATTGCAGAGCAATTAGAACAAAATTCACACAAGAACACCTAGAGGATAAATCTTGCTGGGTCATAGATCAAGGAATGTCCTTTGATTCAGAAATGCATAACTTTGACCATCATCATATTAAAGAAGAAATCTGTTCTTTCACAATGATCTTAGACCATTTTTATAACAAAGAATATAGAATCTCATTTCCACAAATGCGATTTGTTGAAATCATGGATTCTTATGGCCCTAAAGCTGCTGCTAAATTTTTAAATACAAAAGAACAAATACTGGAGATTGCAACCAATCCAATTTGTGGAGCAATCATAAGCGTATTTTCTAATATAATAGGGGAAGTTAGTGATCCCCTATACTCAGTAATGAAACAAATGGGAGCATCAATTTGTCGCTTGATCGAGAATAACCAAAAACTGTTAACTATGATTGACAATGGTGTCAAATTTACTGAATATGAAAATCTTAAAATAATGAACATTGTTGATTGCAAAATAGAAGAAGGCTTTTCTATCGAAGAACTTCCAACTAAGAAATATTGTAAACTTCTAAAAAAAGAAGCAGATGTTATCTTGACTATAGATAACAGAGGTGGCGGATATCGTATGGTTAGCAACAATACAGATAAATTAAAGTTTTTGCCAAACGAAAAATCATACTTTACTCATAATAGCGGCTTCTTAGTAGCTTTCAAAGAATTAAATGACTATACTGAAATTTTATCCAATTATAGCGAAATAATCTAACTAAACCGAGTTAATCTTTAGCTTCAATTTTTGCCGATTATAAGCATTGCAATAATTGTAACAATTGTAAAATAAACATATATTAATGTTTTCTTCATATAATTTTACAATATATATTAATGTGATACAAGGTAGCAAGATATTCTGGAGTTAAACCAATAGAATTCATAGCATCCTATGGAGGACAAACAACCGCACATCCCGGAGACTACCTTGTGCTAGAAAACCCAAATGCACCAGGAAACAGCAATTACTATAGGGTTGGCAAGGATGAATATGAGAAAACCTATAACCAACCAGGAAAGGTTGGTTAATCATTTTTGGACATATAAGGAATAAAATGAGTCCTATTGTAGAATTTAAAAACTGGCTTATAGAGAGTTCGTCAATGGAGTATTGGGGGCAAGTCAGTAAGATAGATGATGGTGGCGATCATTTAGAAATATATGCCGATCATATCGGTGGCAATCTGTACCTGCCAAAGGATGCTAAATTCACAGATGTTAGCAAGTGGCCAGTTGGAAAAACACTAAATCCTCCATGGACTAAATATTTTCAATATTACAAGGATGCTTCTGGCAACAACATAGTGACCTATGTAGAGAATCGTGCCGTTGACATAGTCTGTCATAATCAAACTCACAATGCTGTTTACCTCATAAGAAGAAAAAATCCACCTATAGGCATCGCACTTCCTGGCGGCTTCTTTGACAGTATTGCTGACAACTTTGATGCAAATAATCCGCCAGAACCTTCTCAGGTTGGAAGGATTGCAGCAGCAAGGGAGTTGGCTGAAGAAACAAAGGTTAGAGTCAATCCAAGCAACCTTAGATTCATCGGGAAGTTCTCTACTGGAGACTCTGACACAAGAGATAAAGTCTTCAATGTCTGGGCTTATTCTTACGCCGTTTCTGATGAGGATATGAAATTATTTAAGTTTGGGGATGATGCTGGCCAATCTCCAGGTGATGAAAATATGCAAGAGAAAGGATTTAAAGGATGGTACAGTTTAGATCGCATGCCAACGCTTGTCTTTGATCACCATAATCAAATTTTGGCAAAGTTACATATTTAAACTATTGTCTTTTATTCTTTGCATATGATTAACAGCATCTTCGATTATGCTTGGGTTGATTTTTTTGAAATTATGTAAGTGTCCGAAAACAAAATGACAAGTCTCACATAGCGTGCACAAGTTGGTTTTGTCTAGTTCTCTTTTCGAATTAGTGTGTACCGATTCGATATGATGTACTTGTAATTTTTTGTTTGTACCACAAGCTATGCAATATGGATTTTCTTTGATAAAAGAACATCTTAATGTTTCCCATTTTCCAGACCTAAAAAGGAAAAGATTAGTTAAAAATTTAAACATTATTCCTTTGTGGTTTGTTTGATCCTATTGTTCTTTTCGTGTTCAAGTCTATTGTAAATTGCAGTATAAGTTTTATGAGGCAACATATTTGTTTGATTCGTTAAAACATTAAACCCTTTACTTTTTTCCACCTTTGCACTGCTGCCTGCAAAACTGCCTTTTACTTCTTTTTTATCAGTTTTAGCACTTGTGCCTGGCATCTTGCCTATTGAATGCATATCATCCCAATCTAAGTCGCTTACTTTTATCAATTTTTCAACCCCTTTTCTTTCCATGCGATCATAGAAATCTTTAGACAATAAGCTGCCATATCCATTTATTTTTATGTTGTTTCTTCTTAGGGTGTAAATTATTTGTTGATAAATTATGTTGTCGATGGCTTTGTCACTAGGATCAAACCTTGGATTTATTCTAGATTCAGTAGCTCTTATAAAATCTAACTTTGTACTTTCAAAATTATTTAAATTTATTTTGTTTTCGTACTTTTTTGCAAATTCATCTAATTTATTCTTATCAGTTTTGACATCTAATAAAATCCTTTCAGCAAAACCACTATCGTAATCTTCAGTGTCTTCAAGCTTTCCTTTTGCTCTTAATCCAATTATGTAACCTTCTTTTTCTGGTATTTCATAAACCTTTTTATCTAAAAACCTAGCATCGTACTTGTCTCCATCAACAATCCTAAAACCTAAACCTTTTGTGAAACCATATGGATACCACTTCTTTGGAAATTCAATCTTGTTAACTTTTGTAACTCCACCTATCCAAATTGGTAATGCTACGCCCATTCCTCTGTCTAAAGATCTCATAACTTCTTTTAAGTTCTTTTCTTTTACGCTAAACGTAATGTGGTAATTGCTTGGCAATTCTTTATTTGCGTATTTGTCTCTTAGGCCTTCTAAGGCCGTGTAGTCATAAAATTGAATAAAGTTAGAATTGATTATGCAATTTATAGCATTCGTTGTCTGTTTCCACATATCATTGAACAAATCAAATAAATTGAAAAGATTACCTTCTAATTTTGGTATAAATATATATTTGAGATTTATATTAGAATTTTTATTGATTCTTTTAATCTTCGCATTGATTGAATCAATCGTATCTTTGCTCAATGTGAACTTTTTGGCATGATGCATGATGTCTGTAGTTCCATTCAATCTTATTGCGTAATGATCAATTGGAACTTCATCTTTAGATTTGTCTGGTTGGCATTTTTCGAACAAAGCATTTAATGCCGATTTGAAATATTGACTAAGAATTTCATTGTAGAATACATCTTGATTAGTGTGAAACAAATGAGTTTTTTTATACCCACCTATTGTTTTTGAATCAACATGGCCTCCGCTCATATGAAGGCATGTTACGGCACAGCCGCCAATCGCTTTTATTCTATTGATTAATTCCGATCTAATTGTAATTTTGCCTTCAATGTAATTGCCATATTCTTTAGAAGATTCCATCTTTTCAGGATGCAAAACTATTTTGCCACCATCGGATGGTTTTACTCCATCTGAAGCTTTATTGACTTCTTGTTCTTGTGGAATTAAATTTATCTTTTTATTGTAGATGTTAGAATAAAAGTAAAGATTGTTGCTGTTGGATTCCAATCCAATTATTGTCTCTATATTGTCGTTTGTTTTAATGTGAGAACTAATTGATTCGACTTCTTCGTCGTTGGCTAAGTCTCTCCATCTTCTTTTTAATTCTACAGACCAAACAACAGTAGCCCTAGCACAACTTGTTTTGCATTGGTTTACAAGATCAAGTTCTTTTCTAGCTTCTAAAATAAACCAATTTTTAAAATTAAACATAAACTATTTATGCAATGCAGCACGAAAATACCTACTTTTGTAGAAAGTTAGTCCGAAGCTGACAAACTTCTTTAGGGTCGGTGTAGTTGACTAAGAGTAACTTTTAATTCAATTGAATTGATTGAAGAAATGATTTTTTTAAAAACACCTAAACGACAGATGTCGTCTAGGTGTTTTAATATTTAACAATTAATTAACTTCTGCACTAAAAGGTGTAACTCCATTTGCAACTGAACTTAAAAACATTTTGACATAAAATAGACCAGATGCAATATCTACTATTTCGATAAAATCACCCTTTACGCCACCAGTAGTGGTGCCATTCATAGTGATTGTGTCGGAATCTGGTAATGTTTCCCATCCACGTTCAGTAACATCAGTATCTGCTGGTGAAATAGACATTCCTTGCAAAACATCAGTCGCATTGGCGACTTTAATTTTGTATGAGTTTGATGTTACTGTAATGCCTACATAGAATTTGTAAACATCTCCAGTCCCAGTTGCTGCTGGTAAAGTTGCAATTACGCCAGCAGCATGTTTGAAGACTAAAGGCATATTTCTATAGCCATTAGAATCTAAAGTAATAGTAGCTGTATTAAGCACTATTGGTGCTTTAGCTATTTTGTCTGCTGTTATTGCATTTGGTGCAATATTAGAAGATTTAACTAACCCTTTTATTACAGGCTGAACAGACAGCACTGATCCAGGTCCCACTCCCGTCACGCTTGATGCACCCATAGTAACCTCCTTGAAAAATTTTATTTGACCAATGTTATTTATGATGTTTGAACTGAATAGCTTTATGAATCAGACATATTGTTGAGAAATATAGCTCGAACTATTATTTTCAATTGATCTTGATTTTAATTAAAAATTAAACTATTTTAGAACAACTGTCAATTGCAACTTACATTTCCAATGAGGATGCATTAGCGGACAAACTTTCTACTAAAGTAGTGGTTTCCTGCACCAAAATTATATGAAATACTTATCCTTATGTTCAGGTATTGAAGCAGCTTCTGTAGCCTGGGAATCTTTAGGTTGGACTCCAATCGCTTTTTCAGAAATTGAAGCATTTCCTTCGGCTGTACTTGCTAACAGATTCCCTTATGTGCAAAATTTAGGAGATATGAATGACTATGAACAATGGACAATCGAACGACCAGAACTCATTGTTGCGGGAACACCATGCCAGTCATTCAGCATCGCAGGATTGCGACAAGGACTCCAAGATAAACGAGGCGGACTTGCAATCACGTTTGTCAGAATCTGCGACAAATACAATCCAGACTATATCGTCTGGGAAAATGTCCCTGGAGTGCTCACAAGCAAAGATAATGCTTTTGGATGCTTTTTGGGAGCGCTTGTCGGTGAAGACAGCGAACTACAACCTCCAGGGGGAAAATGGAAGGACGCTGGTTGTGTGTTTGGACCCAAAAGGACAATCGCTTGGCGATGCCTCGATGCCCAATATTTCGGCTTGGCACAACGACGCAAGCGTGTGTTCGTTATCGGATGTCCTAGAGACGGAGCAAATCCCACAAAAATACTTTTTGAGTCCTCGTGCGTGTGCGGGTATACTCCGCAGGGCTCAGGCTCGTCGCAAGAAAGTTCCAGAACAGTTGGCAACTGCATTGCTTGCAGTTTCTCAAAAAAAAGAAACACTCCGCCAATCAGATCAAATTTAGGATTGAACCATACGTACGATATGAAGCAACACCATAATCCACAACTAAGCAATACAGTATCGCTTACCACTAGTAACTGTTCAAGTGTAAGAGGAGATACTCCTTTGGTTCAAGTTGTTGAACCAAAGGCATTGGCTGTAGATGTCTACAACTATGCCATAGATGGTGACTGTGCCGCCACTCTAACTGGAGCTTGTGGCGGCACAAATACAAGCGGTCCAAAGGCTATGGTACATTGCAAGAAATCTTTGAATTCTAAAGATTATTCAACATTCCAAGTAAGAAGGCTAACTCCGAAAGAATGTGAAAAATTGCAGGGATTTCCAGAAGGATATACCGAAATATCATTTAGAAAAAAACCAAATTGTCCAGAAGGGCTACGATATAAGGCTGTAGGCAATTCAATGGCAGTTCCAGTTATGCGATGGATCGGATCAAGAATCAATTAGCGGATTATGATGCAGTTCTCTATCTATTAGTTCTTGAATTTTTGGAGTTTTATTTGTGTAATATTTATTTATTAATTCAAATTTTTCTTTTATTTGTGCTTTTTCAAGATAATTCATATTATTCTTAAGAATATTATAAATAACTTCGTCATCTAATTTGTTTATATGACTTTTCAACATTTCTTCAAACCCTTCAATTTTTTTTAAATTTTTAGAGTAACTGATTAAATCAATAATATTTCTCTGACTCAATTCTGTCTTGTACTTCAAAAGTATTTCCGCTATTTCTTCTTTGTTTTTTCCTTCATAAAGCAAGTCGTAAACATCAAAATCGCTCCATTGGTTGACATTTTCTGATTTTATTATTGCTTCTAATTTTTTTGGATGTTCGTAATAAAGAAGCAAATGGCGAGTAGTGCGAGAATTAAACTCTTTTTTATACTTTACAATATCTTCTATTATTTCTTTGTTTTCGCCAATTCTAATTAAATTCCAAAAATCGTTTTCGTCGGTTGAACTTTCAATGAATTTTTGTTTTTGAATTGGACTTAAAATAATAAATTCTCTTTTGTCTAACTTATTTTCAAAATCAAATTGATTTGTTGCTTCATGTGCAATAAGTCTGTTATGAGTGTATTTATCTCTTAAATTTTTATTGGTTTTTATTTTGTTGAGTTGATGATCTCCTATTCTTGAACCTATTTTTACATATTGCTCAAGTAAAGAATTGAAATCATTGTCCCATAAGTAATCAAATTGTCGGTCGCTAAGTTTATGCCCTCTACCTATATATTTAGATTTTTCTTCTGGACTAAGAGATTTGAACCAATCTAAATTTTGATTTATCTTGCCTAATTTTTCGTGTTCTTCTTCTTCTTCTTTGGTTTTAGGTATGTTTTCAAATACATCTATGTCGATTCCTTTGCTCTTCAAATAATCTAAATAAATTTGAGGATTAGTATCTTTCTTATTTAAGTCATATGGGTTTTGTATTTTTCCTGTGGTGTTATTTATATCAGTTAATACAAAATAATCATCTGTTGCATCTACAACAACAATTGAAAGATCATCATCTCTTGTGTGATCATAAACAAAATAAAATGTGCTAACATTTCTATCTCTGTAAGATTGCCATATTGTATTACCTGGTTGTGAAATACAAAATCTTCTTCCTTTACCTAAAATTATGCATTGTTGTGGATTGTTGGATAAGTACACTTTTATTTGCTTGTCAGAACTTACTTCAATTGGTTGTTCATTTTGGAAATCAAGGTCTGTTGGTGTATATTTTATTTTATGTTTTTCTTCTCCTTGCTTTCCGTGAATTATTTGCGTGAAATGAAGATAATTGTCAAATGGTGATGCTGGTTGTTTAGTTGTTAGATCAACTGTAATAAGTTGCATTTTTTGAGCTTTGAATAACTTGATGTAATCAAGTATATCAATTTTTGTTTGTTCAAGGTTTTTGGATTGGTTTAAGTAATAAGCTGCTAATAGTAAGATTTGATCGTTATCTTTGGGTGTGACTTTGATCAATTCATCGTAATTATGTTGAGAACCAGCCAGCTCTAATGTCAGAGCTTTTTCTTCTTTTGCTTCAGTTAGTAATAGCCAAGGTTTAAAGTTCATAACTTCCTAGACACTATTCCTTTAGATGTAATGTATTTTTCTTTTGTCTTTTCAACATTTTTCAAAGGGTATCCCCATTTGCCTTTGTCTGTAATGTAAAAAGAAGAATTTTTTGATATCAAATGTTTTTCGTAATCTCTATCGAATTCTTCTTTGTTTTTATAAAAGATAGGATTGCCAATAACAACATAGCCAACAAGAGTGGCTGCTCCAACACCTGTTCTTATAATTCCAACTTTTTTGCCGACATAAGGATCAAGAGTCGGTTTGTTTCTAGTTTCAATAGTCTTTTTGCCTTTTAAAATTTGATCTGTAAATGCTTGATCGGAATCATTAATGTTAATTCCCATAGTAGTCATTTCTAATAATAGCCATTTTTTGAAATTCATACTGTAAATATGTTAGTTTTCAATGAATTAAACATAAATATTAGAGATCATTATGTAAATTACCTAAATTTTACATAGATATTAATGTTGATTTATTCAAGCAACTGATTTTTTCGACACAATGATGTGAATTGAGGCGTATGATATTGACTATGTCGTTTAGAAGTTTTTTGATGAAAGAAGAAGTTGCAAATGGATTTGACTGGGAACGAGCTTTAAAAGGTAGAGCTACTAATCCAAAATCTTTAAATCCTAAAGAAGATTTTTTAAAAAAAATACAAGAATTAAATAGTGAGAAGAACAAAATAAATGCTTCAATACAAGGCTTTCAATATCAATTAAGCAATTTGATGAAATCAAAAGAAATGGACGTAGGTGATGATTGGGATAAAGATATTGAAGATGTGAATGCTCAACTGAGAAATGAAAAATATAAAAATTCCAAAAGAATGGCTCAAATTGAAAGTGAACTAAAAACTCTTTATTCTCAATTCAATCAAACACCACCAAATCTTCCTATAAAAAAAAGACCTTTGCTATTCAATCCTACAACACCATCCGATTTTGCGCCCAAAAGATTGGGAGACTTTGAAAGTGGTAAAAGTCCAGCACAAAACTATTTAGCAACAGGTACAGTAACACCAACAATGAAAAAACCATACAGAGGTTCAGTAAATCAATATCTAACGACAGGCAGTGTAAGTTAGAGGAAATTCGATGGTCAACTACCACGACCCTAAATAGGTTTACTAGAAGTGGACAAGCTTTTGAGGACAAAAGCAGGGATTTCCTGCACCAAAATAAGATGAATGTACTTTCCCTATTTGATGGAATAAGTTGTGGCAGATTAGCCCTTTTAAGGGCTGGAATACCATTTGAAAAATACTTCGCATCTGAGATAGATCGATATGCAATCGCCATCGCTATGCGAAACTTCTCAGATACTATTCAGCTAGGAGACATCCGTTCACTATCAGCCCAATTTTGTAATGTTGATTTACTGTTGGGAGGAAGCCCATGCCAGGGATTCTCATTTGCTGGAAAACAACTCAACTTTGAAGACTCAAGAAGTAAGCTTTTCTTTGAGTTCTCAAAGACATTACATAATTTAAAGCCTAAGTACTTCCTTCTTGAAAATGTCAAAATGAAACGTGAATTCCAAGATGTCATATCTAAACATCTTCAGGTTGAACCAATTCAGATAAATAGTTCACTTGTATCCGCTCAAAATCGATCTAGACTTTATTGGACAAATATACCATTCGTTTTACAGCCTAAAGATAAAAACATCTGCATAAGAGACATCATCAATGATGGCCATGATTGGCCAGATGAACAGCGTAATTGCAATATAGGAGACATAAAGGTCATAAAGAACATATATCCAAAAAAAGGACAAAATGGCAATGTATATAGTGTATATGGTAAAAGCAAGACACTTAGCGCAGGAATTGGGGTGGTGGGCAGAGGAATAGGCAGCAGCAATGCACCGAAAATATCATGTAAAAATGATAACGGATGGAGAAGAATGACTGTTTTAGAGTGCGAAAGACTACAGACTATACCAGACGATTACACTAAAGGAACAAGTGATACTCAAAGGTACAAAATGCTTGGAAATGCATGGACTGTAGACATAATAGCACACATATTACAGAACATTAGTTAAAGGATTATACAACAATGGAATTAATTATATTGTTTTTAGTTGTACTAATTTATTCCGCTTCTTTAATCATAACTTACAGTGATGACATAAGAAGGTCTTCATTTTATATTCCATTGTCTTTGGTAGCAAGCATATTGATTGGATTGCTTTGGTCTACTGGAATTAAACATATAGACAACAAGGATAGAATCTTTTTGTTCAGTCTTTGTTGGGAGTTTATGATATTAATAATTGATTATATTGTTCCACTTATCTTTTACAGTTTGAGTGTCAATAAGTATGTTATATTGGGATCATTCATTGTGGCCGTAGGGTTGACTATAATGAAACTAAACATGAAATGAAACTGAAAAATCTTGTAGTTAATTTACATTTGTTATATGACTTGGTATTATGATTTTGAGGTTATCGCCTTTTAACTAAGAATTGCAAAAAAATATCATCATGAGCTACAAGAGACATTTAAATGACATGAGCGCTAAAGATAAGGAAGATTTGGCTAACTTGCACATCGACAAAGATATTTTCTATGATTCTAGTGAGATGAGATTTTATTATAGTTTTGAAGAAAAAATTGCATCTTCTTCAGTCATTAAAATAGCTCTAGAAAGCGAATTCTTGGCAAACGGACCTAAAGTGTTTGAATTGTCGTCTATTGTTTGCGAATCTTTAGAAAAAATAGAACTAACATTAAAATGTGAAGATTATCAGCAGCCATTCCCTATTATTTGTATTGATTTTCCAAGTGATTATGCTACTAATAGATTTGTTTATAGTGATGCAGATAAAAGCAAAAAACATTATCCAAGATATGCTATGGTAAAATATGAAAATAAAAACAAAATGCTATGGATCTATGTGTATATGAATTCGGGCGATTCAATCACAAGAACTTTTGACCTTTATCGAGATCCCGACAAAACATTCGAATGCAAAATGAAAGATATAAAAACCATTCAAATCAGCGCAATGGAATTAGAACAAACAGAAGAGGAAGTTATTTTAGTCGACAATATCTGTCGCATTGCATTTAATACAGCATTGCTTTCCGTGAATTATGGATGTTCGGAAAAACTTGATGAATTCAAACTAAAAATGTTACAGAAGATAAAAACATGTCCAAAAAAGTTTATCGAAAAAAACAAAAAAGAGATCAAATTCAGACCTGCTTTTTATCAATTAGATCAGAAGATTACATTCTTCAAAAAAGAAGGCAATAGTCAAAGTTGTGATACTCAATCTTCTTCTCGTAAACATTGGCACTGGAGAAAAGGACATTGGAGAAATCAACCGTATGGGCCTAACAACACCCTGGTCAAACGAATTGTGATCCCTCCTGTTTTAATTAATGCGCAAGATTTTGATGGGCGAAATTTCAAAACAGTTTACGAGGCCAGTTGAAATAACAAATAAGGAATTTGAAAATGGAAATCAAGAATATAAAAGGTGAAGTTATTTTTGTTTTAGATGACTTCAAAGGGGTTGACTTAAGTAGTCTTTTATTTGAACCTAATTTAATTATTTTCAATTTAAGCTATGCTAATTTAAGTGGTGCTTATTTGGCTAGTTCTAATTTAAGCAATGCTAATTTAAGCGATGTCAATTTAAGCAACGCCTCTTTATACGAAGTTAATTTAAGATTGGCCAATCTAAGTAATGCTAATCTAAGCAATGCCAATCTAAGCAATGCCAATCTAAGCAATGCCAATCTAAGCAATGCCAATCTAAGCAATGTCAATCTAAGCAATGCCAATCTAAGCAATGCCAATCTAAGCAATGCCAATCTAAGCAATGCCAATCTAAGCAATGCCAATCTAATTGGTGCTGATTTAAGCAATTGTGATTTGACTAATTCTGATTTAGATGGCGCTTGGTTACGAGAAGCCAATTTAAGTTGTGCTAATTTGACTAGAGCTAATTTAAAAAATACTGATTTAAAGAAAGCCCGTGATTTTACTGGTGCTATTGGTTTTGTGCTAATTTAACGAGTTCCGATATGCCAAAAGAGTAGATGCTATGAAATTAGCACAGAAAGGAGAAGTAAAATGATAACTGAACAAAATCTAAAAGACGAGATAGATAAAATTATTCTAAATAAACTAGGCCATGAATGGTGTCACATTTCGGAAGATGAGTTGCACTTGAAAGTAATTAAAGAGTTTTGTCCAAAGTGGGTAGCGGAAGAAATAGATCGACTATCTGCTGCGAAGTTTTATAGGTGGCATTGACATAGTAATTAAAAAGGAAAAGTGAAATGAAACATTCAATGGTCATAGAGACTAAAAAATTAGAAAGATATACAGTTGAAGCCAATAGCGAATCTGAGGCAGATGAAAGAATTTTAGAATTAGCAGCTGCTTTTCCTTATGGTGATCCTTTAACTAGTCTAGAATCGGTGGAATTTTTAGGTCAGACAACTAGGTTTTTGACCGAACAGGAATATTTAAATGGTGTGGGAATTTTGGAAATTGAAAATAAAAATCTAATAGAAAAAGTAGCAAACTTAATCAGAATAATTAAAAGTCTTGAATATTCTCTAGATGACATTAAATATACGGCAACAAAAGCACAAACTATCATAAGTAAGCAAGTAGAATTGAAATGACGAATGAGAATGATAGTATAAATTGGACTTTGGTTATATTGGTTGGAATAGCCTGTGCAACTATGGTTACCCTTAAATTTTTAAGTCCTAGCCTTAATATCAAATCTCCTACTACTATAGAGGTTACAAAATGAATATATCATTACTTTCTGAAGCCTCACTAAAAGATATGCTATACATAGACGAGAGCGAACATTTCGATGCAATTACAGCACTAGTAGACGAGGTGTTAAGGTTGAGAAAAATCTCAACTGATCATTACGCATCTTTAGACATAGCTAAAAAAGCTTTAACAATGATAGAAGATTCTGTTGTGAATATGGATAATCAAGCGGATTCTACAAAACCAAAACTGAATCCTCTATAAGAATCTCTGGAATCTCTAATGAATGGCGATCAATTGAAACGGCACCGCACGATGAAAATGATCACAAGCCAAGAGCGTGAAGAAGATTTTTGTTTAGCATTAGCAGGGCTTCTGACTAAACACGGAGCAAAGATGGAACTGAAAGATCAATATCTATTAGGCTTCCCCACAATTGTTTGCGTGATAACTATGAAAGCACATCATACTTCTCGTGATGAGTAAGCTAAAGAATATACTCAATTTGATTTAGAACTAGAACGAAAAGGAGAATGAAAATGAAAGATTTCAAATTTGAACCTGTTATTTATGATAGCAAAGTTTTTATTGAAATGACACGTATCAGCTCTGACAAAACTTATAAATCTATTGAAAAACATGGAAAACTAGAATACGATGTCAAAACTAAACTTTATCATGGATCTATATTAAATATCGCATTTACCCTTGAACAAGACTTGACAACTGATTTTATTTTACATTTTCCAAAATCACTTGAGTCCGCTATTGAAAAATATGATATCGGAAATGTGCTGATAAATGACATAATCGTAAATAATTTGAGAGACTTTTTAATTGCGATGAAAGATGCTAAGGTACAAGCTCTTCTTATATTCTCTCGCAACGCTTCGGTCAAAGCGGACATTGCTGTTTTAAACTCAAAAGCTGCTGCCGATTCTTACGCTGAAGCCGTTTTTGAATACTCTCAAATGATAAAGGAAAATGAAAATGGATGATCTAAAGTTTGAACCTGTAGTCCACGACCACAAAGATTTTCTTGAAAAGTCATCCAAGCTTCGTGGCTTTAGCGAAGCATATGAAGCTCTTGGAAACAATGGAAAGCTAGAGTACGAGATTGAAACAAAAACTTATACGGGAATTTTGTTCAATGTTATTTTTACATTTAGACAAAATATTGATCTTAATCTTAATTTTAATTTGTTCTTTGCCCCCATAATCGAAAATTTTGCAAAAAAATATGGGATGTGGGGCATATGGATAAACGACCTAATAGTAAATAATCTAGAAGACTTTAAAATTGTGATGAAAGATGTTGAAATGCAAGCTCTTCTTGCAGCATCTAACAATGCAGCTGCCGATGCTCATGCTGCTAATCTTAAGGCAAAAGCAGCTGCCGATGCTCATTCTGAAGTTGTTTTTGAATACTCTGAGGCAATAAAGGAATATAATAATGCTAATCCTAGATGATATTGGACACAAGCTAAGGGATGCATTGGGTCTTCCGCCCAATGTAACTTGGTTCGAGTTAACCATTTCTGTTGGTGAGCCATTGCTAATGAGGTATGGCTGTAAAGATAACAACATTAGAGAACATGAAGTTTTACATGAACATGAAATAATTAAAAAACCAAATTTGCCAATAGAAATTACCATTAAAAACGACATGGCTTGTTTTTCTTTAATGGACAGTTTTATTGGAGAGAAATTAATTACTGCACTGGGACTCCCACCCAACATTAGTTTTTTATCATTGAGTGGTGATGATGCTGGAAAACCATTGCAAATTAGTGTCGGTTATTGTCCACAAGAAATAAATCAAGAGGCTGTCGTAGAAGCTTTAAGCGAATATGATATAGTTAAAAAATTGAAGCCTAAAGATGAAAAAGATATTGATGAGGTTGAAAAAATGAAAGCCTATCAATCTCTCGTTTTAAGAAAAGCAGAAATTCCAATGCCTGAAAATGAAAATGGATGATAAGACTTTTGCAGATGCTCTTGTTATTGAAAGAAAATTGTTCTTTGATGATTCTTTACTTAAAACGACCATAGCATGGAACGAATTAAAGTTAGTGGAGGCAACGAGTGAGTACTTAAAGTCTATCGGATATATTAATATTGGAAAATTCAACTTTTCTTTAAGTGGACGTAACCATCCGTTAGGATTGACGTTTGATATTTCAGTTAAAGTAGAACCAAAGGAGAATGAAAATGAAATCAATGACATTGCTACAAGCAGCTAAAGCTGTCGTTGACCGCTGGGATACATTCCTCTGGAAAGATGTTCCAGCAACGGCTGAGCTCATTAACGACCTGCGAAAAGCTCTTGAAGAGGCAAAGAAACAAAAGCCCGTAGGCTGGATGTATGTTAATGAAGACGGCGAATGCGAGCAGATTGAATACGGTCTTGTTTTTGATGACCCAGGTGTCAGACCGCTATACATCTCACCACAACAAAATGATAATGAAGAGGAAAGAAAAGCTATTGTTAATGCTAAATCTAAAGTCTTCGCTGAGATCAATGACAAGGAAATTCAAATGAAAGTAATTATAGAAGAGGGAACAGTGACAACGATACTTTCTAATATTCCATATGAAAAAGTAAATATCATTTATGTGAATTTGGATCGTGATTATAATTTCATAGAAGAAAAAAGCCGTGCGTCAATGTATGAAGTTGATGAGCTATTCAAATACAATGTGCATTAAGGAAAATGAAAATGGACATTGAAATGGCTTTGATTTGTTTCACCAAATACGAGCCGGAAGCCCCTACTTTTTCAGGGTCGGGTAGTTGACTTTAGTCTTGTTTGGTTGGAAGTTTGGAGAAATGATAGTTTCTTTAAAGGATTATGAAAATGGAAAGTAAATCAAAAGTGTCACTAGTTAATCTTGATATAGCAAAAAATATTGCCAAAGAGTACATAGAAAAAGACTCACACATCGACAGTGGGAATTTGTACGCTGCTCTAAAATTTTGTCTGAATCTTATTGAGATAAAAGAAGCTGAAACACTAAGGTGCGCTGTGAACTACCCCTACCCTAAAGAGGTTTGTCCGAAACGGACAAACTTTCTACGAAAGTAGGGGCTTTCTGCCTAGAAGATCGGTAAAAACAAAGAAAGCAGACTGGAAATGAAAAAATCTAAAGACGGATATGGATACGACATGGCCTTCGATGCATTGAAGGTTGGTGCGAGAGAGTTTGTTTCTAATGAAACAAACGAGACTGCGAATGCTCTTGCGTTTGCTGCTATAGTTTTTGGAGTATCCGCTAATGCGAGAGCAGTAGAAGAACTTAAACCCACTTTAGGAACAAATGAAAATGAAAACAATGAAAATGACTAGCATGC
>Ga0105051_10004127_pt1 | contig 17020 bp, 14 predicted proteins | sample FRY02_FD_78383 | JGI IMG/M metagenome (GOLD analysis project Ga0105051, IMG submission 78383) | Freshwater microbial communities from Lake Fryxell liftoff mats and glacier meltwater in Antarctica - FRY-02 (megahit assembly) | ecosystem: Environmental > Aquatic > Freshwater > Ice > Glacier... | reverse complement strand
TCCTGCAAAATAGATAAGCGATCCTCGGGGCTGAATTTGCGATTTACTTTTGACATAGTTCCTAAAGTTATGATTACAAAATTGTTTTTAATTTTGTATCCAGTTCTTTAGGGGGTTAAGACATTTCTAGCATAACTTGTTTATGCACAGTAGTTTCAACTATTCGAGAAAAATTAATTTTAGTTGTATCAGAATCAGATAATGTCTTTATTGGCCAACGTTCTACTCCACAATCCTGGGCAATTGCACTGTTAAATATTAAAAATAACAGGACATTTATTATAAACCACTTCATACTTAAACTTTAAATTAAAGTAACAACTAAGAATACTGCCATTATTTCATATTAAGTAATACAGCAAAAATCCCTAATACAAACCCAATAAAAAATATAAAAACAAAAATTTTATTTGCTGTTCTTGACCACCACATAGTTTCATATTGATCTTCTTGTAATAGATAGGTTCTTTTTTCTAAAACACTAAGGTTGTCAAATTCTTCTTTTTTAAACTTGTTACTTTTAAAGTCTGTTCCCATTGTTGCCATAAAATATATGGTTTGATGAATAAACAAGTTATTGAAATTTACTGAAAGAAAAGGTGTAATGAAATAAACAAGCTAAAAGCACCCCAAAAGCTTATAAATTGCTAACTTTTACCTAACCAAAATTCATTCTTTTCTTAAAATTATCTAACATCTGTGTAGCATCTGGCGTTAGTTTGAATTGAATAATGGCTCCAATCATTATTCCAGAGAAAACAATTGATCTTGCAAAAATTCCCAACCAACCACTAATTCCATGCAATAAAAAATAACAACTAAAATATGCCGCCACCGCAATTAATATTGCATACACTGTTTTACGATCGAATGGTTGCATATTAAACTTACGTCGTAAAAATTCGAAGCGGATAAAATTGTAAACAGAGTATGCTGCTAATTCTGCAAAAGCAGATCCGATAATACCATAATTTTTAATTAAAAAATAGGTGAGGGGAAGCCTAAAAGCCAACAATACAACGCCACTGTAAAAATCGAATTTCCAAAAAGTAGAAGTATTAATCACCATCCCATTCAGCCCTGTTCCTGCATCTATAATTCTTACTAATCCTAAAATAAAGATTGCACCAATTCCGGCTTCATAATTTTTTTGAATATCCAAAACCTGCATGCCTTGTTGAACATTCAGCCATAAATTTCCAAAAATAAATAAAGCCAATAACAATAAGTTAATGCATGATCGTTGGTAGATTCTATGTATTTCTGCAAAGTTTTTATCTTTCCAAGCCCTTGAGAGCACACTTGCAGAAACCGCTTGTATACTACGTTGTGGCACTTGTATCAAATTGGCAGCGTATTGAGCCATTCCAAAAACGCCAACTACCGCAAGCCCTTGAAACTTTGCAATAATAAAACTATCAATAGTTGCTGCGATAGAAGCAATAATAGTTCCACTATAAATTAATACCTGCATACCCAACATTTTTTTCCAAAACTTTTTAGTAATCCTGCTAATAATTGTTGGAAAATGCAATTGCTTGGTACTATATAAATAAGTAGCTAAAACAATAAAAATAACTAAGTATAAAAAGGAAAATAAATGTACAAACCCTTCAAAAGAAATTATTTTAAAAAAATACAATGCAATTAATACACTGGTTAAAATTCTTAACGCGGTTTCTTTTAAAAAATTAGAAAAAATTGTTTTTTGTACTGCCCAAGAAAATCCTTCTAACACCGAAAAAAACAACATTCCCATAGCAAAAGGAAACATCCAATAATAATAGTCAACTATCAGTTTAGATTTCTCCGAAAACTGGTGGACAAATACTGGTCTAAAATACCATCCTAATAATAACACCAATAAAAAACCAATAAAGGACGAAATCATCCCCCAAGTCATTAAATCAATTTTATGCGTTTCTACATTGTCTTTATAATAAGGATAAAATTTATAGATAACAGGTACAATTCCTAGTGCACCAAAAGCGTACATATTCTGGGCAAAATCAAAAAATATTCTTGTTAGGGCAAATTGCTCAGGAGTAAATGAACCATTTTTTGTATAGAAATACATATTGATGGCGCCAATAAAAAAACCAAAATAAACCAATATGCTAGAGATGATCGTTTGCTTTCTTATAGTTCCCATTCAATTAATTGGCTTTAATTCTTGTATTCATGGTTTAAAAGTAGGATATTCGGAACCATGTTCAAACAGAGGAGTGTTAAAAAGAGTAATTTTTGGGCAATGGCGGGTATTTATATCCTGCTGGTAGCACTGTATAGCTGTAAACAAAAAGATACCAGTCAAAAATCTGTTTTTTATTATAATGAATCAACCGGAATAGCTACACTCGATCCTGCATTTGCTAAAAACCAATCGATTATGTGGGCGGTGCATCAGCTTTACAACACTTTGGTAGAGATTGATAGCAACTTAAATATAGTTTCATCATTAGCTAAAAACTGGGATATAAGCGCCGATAGAAAAACATATACATTTCATTTAAGGGATTCCGTATTTTTTCACGACAATCCATTGTTTACAAATGGTAAAGGGCGAAAACTAATTGCCAATGATGTAGTGTATAGTTTAAAAAGATTACAAGATAAAACCGTTGCAAGTAGTGGAGCATGGATATTCAATAATAGAATTGCTGCAGAGGGATTCAGCGTATTAAATGATAGTACTTTCCAATTGGTTTTGATCAATCCATTTCAACCAATATTGGGGATTTTAAGCATGCAATATTGTAGTATAGTACCACATGAAATAGTTGACTATTATGGAAAAGATTTTCGCAATCATCCATGTGGTACTGGAGCTTTTAAATTTATTTCATGGGACGAGGGTGAGGCAATGATTTTGCATAAAAACGAACAATATTGGGAAAAAGATGCTAATGAAAAAAGATTGCCTTATTTAGATGCTATTAAAATAAGTTTTTATAATAGTAAGGCAACAGAATTTTTACAATTTCGCCAAGGCAGGTTAAGCTTTATCAACGATATTGATCCTTCTTTTAAAGATGAAATCTTATCTAAAAAAGGAGTGTTGAGAAGCGAATGGAACAATAAAATTTTACTTAAAAAACATCCTTACTTAAATACCGAATATTTTGGAATACTGGTCGACGAAACCAATCCTTTGGTAAAAAATTCACCAACTAAAATTAAAGCTGTGCGTCAGGCTATTAACTATGCTATTAATAGGAAACAGTTAATGATGTATATGCGCAATTCTATAGGAACCCCTGCAGAAGCGGGTTTCGTGCCAGGAGGGTTACCTTCAAAGAATATGGAAAATGTAAAAGGGTATCATTATAATCCGGCTAAATCTCGACAATTATTATTACAAGCGGGTTATAGTCCAGATAAATATGGGCCAATAAAATTACTTACTATTGCTATATATTCCGACATAGCAAGTTTTGTTGCTAAACAATTAGAAGAAGTAGGTATTAAAGTGCAAGTAGAAGTGATTCAAAAAAGTTTATTGCTCGAACAAACTGCCAAATCACAGGCTTTGTTTTTCAGGGGGAGTTGGATTGCCGATTACCCTGATGCCGAAAATTATATGGCCATGTTTTACAGCAAAAACCCAGCACCGCCTAATTACACTCGTTACAAAAATCCTGCATTCGATTTGTTGTATGAAAAAGCATTGCAAGAAACAAATGATTCTTTAAGATTCGACTTGTACCGCAAAATGGATCAATTGGTTATAGATGATGCACCAGTAATACCTATTTGGTACGATATGGCCATTCATTTAATTCAACCAAACATAACAGGTTTTGCGCCAAATGCATTGAATTTGCTGGAACTCAGGAACTGTGTAATAAAATAACAACTTCCTAGTGTTTCAACTTTGCTTTAAACACTTTTTCAAACTTTTCTAACTTTGGTTGAATTACAAATTTGCAGTAACCCTGATTTTGGTTGCTATTATAATAATCTTGGTGGTAATTTTCTGCTGGGTAGAAATTTTTGAATGGCTCAATTACAGTTACAATTGGGTTGGCCCATGCACCACTTTTATTTAACTCAGCCATGTATTTTTCAGCCTTTTCTTTCTGCGATTGGTTATGATAAAAAATAGCACTTCTGTATTGAGGTCCAACATCATTTCCTTGTTGATCTTTTGTTGTTGGATCATGGGTTTTCCAAAACACTTCTAATAATTCATCGTAAGAAATTTTAGCAGGATCATAAACAATACGACATAGTTCTACATGTCCTGTATTTTTATCGCATACTTGTTCGTAAGTTGGATTTTCTACAAAACCACCACCGTAACCACTCAATACTTTTTCTACACCGTTAAGTCGTTGAAAATATGCTTCGGTACACCAGAAGCAACCTTCTCCAAATGTTGCAGTATCTTTTTTAATTCCACTGGCTATTTCATTCATTGGTTCATTATTCATTTTTTGTCCTTTTTTAGATGGGGTAGCTGAACATGCAATCATGAACAGCGAAATGGTTAGGGTTAATATTGATGACTTTTTCATAATCAAAACAAAGTTACTTATTGTATACAAATCGCATGGTATTTTGTTTGATTTACGTGCTAAAACAGCCTTCCTTACAGTTTTTAAAATTGCAAATGTGAAAATTATCTTAATTAATATTAATTTTAATATAACCGTAACCACTATGAGTTTTCAATCGCAGCTCAAGAAGTATTTTTCATTAAGCATAGAGACACTATTATTAGTAGGACCTATTTTTATGTTTTTAATATTTCTCAGCTTTTATAAATCACTTTCAATAGATCCTTTCTTTAGTATAAGTATTCCATTTATAATTGGAAACAATATTATTATTATTCACTTGGCGCTATTTGTTTTACCCTACATAATGCATCGGCTTTTAAGAGACAAGCAAAAAGGAAGTTTTTCAATTAACTTATGGCACATATCACTGTCTATTTTTTTGCTATTTGCTTTGTTATTTACCTATCAAATTAATAGTCCGCTTTATCAAAACAATTCTTTTAACACAGTTGGTATGCCCGCTAAAAAGTTAGGTTTAGAAGCAACCATATTTACTTATATAGTGCTTGCAATGCAACTAATACTTCAACTTGCATTTGTATTACATTCACTTTTATTGCTTTTCCCGTCAAAAGAAAAGAGCGAAATGGCCAGTTATTCATAAATAAGTAATTGTAAGAACTTACCTTCGTTTCTTAATTACGAAGGTTTTTTTATGCGATTATATCCAGAAACAGCATTAACACAATTAGAATTTGATAAAGTAAAATTGCTGTTGGCAGAACTTTGCAAAACAGATTATGCCAAACAAAAAGCCGAAACCCTTCGTATTCACACCCGAAAAGACTTTATAGATAGAGACTTAGGACAAACCTATGAGTATCAATTAATTTTATCACAAGCACAATACTTCCCCAATGAATTTGTGCTCAATATCAACAAAGACATTAAACTTTTATCCATACCCGGTGCACTTTTAGTTGGTGAGCAATGGATACAAATAAGAAAATTGACTGAAAGCATTGGTAGTATTTTTCGTTGGTTTGATAATGAAAGAAGGTCTGCATTTCCTGGACTTACGCTTGTTTTAAGAGATAGTTATTATGAGAAAACCATTGTAGAAGCAATTGATGAAATACTAGATGAAAGTGGGGTTGTAAAAGACAATGCCTCAGCAGATTTACAAAAAATAAGAATGAGTTTATACCGGCGTAGAAATGAGCTGCGCCGCATGTTTGAGAAAGTTATTCAAAAAATGGCTAAAGCTGGTTATACAGCTGATATTGATGAAAGCTTTAGTAATGGAAGAAGAGTAGTAGCTGTATTTTCGGAACATAAACGACAAGTGAAAGGAATTTTGCACGGCGAAAGTGATAGCAGAAAAACAGCATTTATAGAACCAGAAGAAACTATAGAACTCAACAACGAAGTCTTTTCTTTAGAACATGAAGAAATTCAGGAAGTACAAAGAATATTGCGCGCCTTAACTAGTAAACTTTCTGTATATGCACCTTTATTAGCGTCTTATATTGTTATGATTGGAGAATACGACTTTATAAAAGCAAAAGGACAATTAGCAATAAAGATGAATGCTCATTTACCTGAAGTTGCAGATAAGGCACAGGTTGTTTTAATAGATGCTTATCATCCGCTTTTGTATTTATACAATAAAACAGCGGGTAAAAAAACAATTCCAGTAACGCTAAGCTTAAATGAAGACCATAGAATATTGGTGATTAGCGGTCCGAATGCAGGGGGCAAAACAGTTACAATGAAAACTATTGCCTTGAATCAGTTAATGCTACAAGCTGGATTATTAATTCCGGTAAGTGCACTTTCGAAAATGGGCATATTTAAGCAGTTATTTATACATATTGGCGATACCCAAGATTTGCAATTTGAATTGAGTACATACTCTAGTCACTTATTGCACATGAAACATTTTATGGAAAATGCCAATGGAAAAACATTATTTTTTATTGATGAATTAGGAAGTGGGTCCGACCCCAATTTAGGCGGGGCTTTTGCTGAAGTAATTATGGAAGAATTGGCAAGAAGAAATTCATATGGGGTAGTAACAACTCATTATCTCAATTTAAAAGTAATGGCCAACCATACCAAAGGAATTTTAAATGGTGCCATGCAGTTTGATGAAGTAAACTTATTACCCTTGTATAAACTAATTACTGGTAAGCCTGGTAGTTCATACACTTTTGCAATTGCCGAAAGAATTGGTTTACCTCAACACTTAATAAATAGAGCAAGGAAATTAGTTGAAGACGACCATTTTAAATTAGACAAATTACTCAATAGTACCGAACAAGATTTACAACAGTTACAACAAGACAAAATAAGTCTTGCTAAAATTGTAAAAGAAAATAATCAGCTAAAAAAAGAGATGGAGTTGGTGATGAATAAAGAAAAACACCAACAACAAGTAGAATTGTTGAAGAACCAAAATCAAATTACTGAAGATCGATTGGTTTATTTAAAAGATATGGAGCGCAAGTTGAAACAAATAGTGCTAGACTGGAAGAAATCGACCGATAAAAATGAAGTAATTAAAAGTCTGCATAGTCTTTTATTTAACCAGAAAGAAACAATTGTTGTAAATAAATTAGCCAAAAAGGTAGATAAAAAATACAAGGAATTAAATCAAACTATAGTAGTTGGTTCATTGGTAAAGCTTAAGAAAAATTATCAGGTGGGAGAAGTAAAAGAGATAAGGGGCAAAAGAGCTATTGTACAAGTTGGGGCATTACCCATTAATGTAGAAATTGTTGATTTAATTACCGTTGAAAAAATTGAAGAACTTAAATGAAATTAGTGAAAAAAGTAGTTTTGCTATTCTTGTTTTTTTCATTTGCCTGTAACATAATTGCACAGAAAAAAGACAATAAAGATCAGTTTGGAATAGCTAAATTTTACCCAACTAAAGAAGGAAGCATAGAATGGAATTCTACTCATTGGAATAACGGAATTAGTAGAAATATAAAATACAGTAAGGATAAATACGATCCAACCAATTATACAGAAGACCATAGTGGAAGCACCACAGGTATTGAAGTTGACGGCAAAGGGATTATGAAAATGGCTGGCGGCAGTCCACGATTTCATATTAACTCATTAGACGCTACTAAAGTAAAAAAGCAATACTATTTAAATATCGAATTTACAGCATACTATCGCCGAACAGGCAATACTGGAGCCGATTATGGAGGAATGGTTGTTGGTGTTAGAAGTGGTCCATTAGCACATTCTACAAATGGCGGCAATGATTGTGATGCAACAACTTACTATGCAAGATTTAGGCATGATGGAAATTGGGATTTTGAAAAAGAACTCAAACATCCGGCTAGTAGTTATTTTACTAGTAATGGTTTAAACAAAAGCGAATCATTATGGAATGGCAATAAGATGCCAGAAAATAAATGGATAGGGATGAAATACATCGTGTATAATATGGAGAATAATACCAAGGTTAAATTAGAACTATACATCGATACCTTATCAAATGGCAACCCAATAAATGGCGGTATCTGGACGAAGGTTGGAGAAATAATTGATGCTGGCAATTGGCCTTCACAAACTTCGCTCATAACTGGCTGTGCTTATACAAATCCAAATAAAATTATTACAGAAGGAAATGGCACTTGTTTATTAAGAACCGATGGAGATGCTGCTGAATATAAAATGGTGAGTCTTAGAGAAATAACAATCGGCGCTAAACCCAAAAAAAAGAATTAAATTAGTAGCATGAAACTACTAATTAATATGAACACTTATGATTATTGATGATTTAACAAATATTGCTAAATACAAAAGCCTTCATCCACGTTTTGGTAAGGCCATTGAATTTATTAAGTCGAATGATCTTTCTAAGCTAACTCCTGGAGAAATTCAAATTGATGGAGAACAAATAAGGGCAATTATTATTGACGCTAATTTAGTTGCAAAGGAAGAATCAATTGCTGCATTTGAATGCCATAATGCAAATATTGATATTCAAATATGTATTGAAGGCGTTGAAACAATTGGATGGAAGACCAGAAATACTTGTTCTAGTCCAAAGGGCGAGTATAGCGCTGAAAAAGATGTACTTTTTTACCAAGATCAGCCTGATATGTACTTTCAGCTACATGCCGGTCAATTTGGGATATATTTTCCCGAAGATGTTCATGCGCCAATGATTGGCAATGGAAATATTAAAAAAATAGTGATAAAAGTTGCCGTTTAGACCGATAGAAATAAGTTTTGGCTAAAAAAAAATCAACCCTTACTTTTGCCGCGGAGAGCTGGCAGAGTGGTCGATTGCGGCAGTCTTGAAAACTGTTGACTGTTACAGGTCCTGGGGTTCGAATCCCTAGCTCTCCGCCATAACTAAAGGCTACCTTACAGGTGGCTTTTAGTTTTTCTACCTTCCTTCAAAATGGTATACACTGCCTAATGCATTGGCCTATATTTGCACCCTAATTTCTCCATTTGAAACATTTAGCATCACTTAATCACTATTTCTGGAAATACCGCAAGCGTTTTTTTATTGGAATGTTTTTCGTGATTACATCTAACTATTTTGCTGTTCTTGCCCCTCAAATAACTGGTTACGTAATTAGCTTGGTTCAACAAAAATTACCAGGAGCAAAACCAACTAGTATTTATAATGCACACGATGGAATTGTAAACAGCTTCATTCAATTAATTAATCAATTTAATTTTAGTTTTGGTTGGTTGGTAGCCATTTGCAGTCTAACTATTTTATTCATTGCTGTTATTAGAGGTGTATTGATGTTCTTTATGCGCCAAACAATAATTGTAATGAGTAGGCATATTGAATTCGATCAAAAAAATGAAGTGTATCAACACTATCAACAATTAGATACTGCTTTTTACAAAACACACAGCACGGGCGATTTAATGAACCGTATGTCGGAAGACGTAAGCAGGGTAAGGATGTACACTGGTCCTGCTGTAATGTACCTAATTAATTTAATTACGCTTATTGGATTTTGTATTGCAAATATGTTAAGCAAAGATGTTCAACTTACTATAATTGTTTTAGCACCATTGCCAATATTAGCAATCGTAATTTATTGGGTGAATAGCATCATCAATAGAAAAAGTGAAATTATACAAAGCAACTTATCCGATTTAACTACCAATGCGCAAGAATCTTATTCGGGCATAAGAGTTATTAAATCATTTGTGCAAGAAAAAGCGATGTTGGGTTTCTTCGAAAAAAACAGTGAAGCGTATAAAAAAAATGCCATCGGCTTAGCAAAAGTAGAAGCATTTTATTTTCCAAGTATGGCATTAATGATTGGTATCAGCACACTTGCTACCATTTTTGTAGGTGGGTTACAAGCTATGCAAGATCCAAGCAAAGTAGGTATGATAGTAGAATTTGTGATTTATATTAATATGCTCACATTTCCGGTGAGTGCAATTGGGTGGACTGCTAGTATGATTCAACGTGCAGCCGCATCTCAAAAAAGATTGAATGAATTCCTCCATATTAAACCTATTATTCATACCACAAGTAAATCAAATTCATTTATTAGTGGTAAAATAGAATTTAAGCAGGTGAATTTCACCTACCCACACACTGGAATAAAAGCCTTACAAAATCTAAATCTTACTATAGAAATTGGTGAGAAAGTAATGATTTTAGGAAAAACTGGAAGCGGTAAATCTACACTTGCTCAATTATTACTCCGTTTTTATGAACCTAATAATGGAAGTATTTTAATAGGAGGAAAGCCGTTAGAAGAAATTTCATTAAACCAATTGCGTAATGAAATAAGTTATGTACAACAAGATGTTTTTTTGTTTAGTGACACGGTTGCCAACAACATTCGCTTTGGAGTTTCAAAAGATACGTCGATTGAAAAAGTAATGGAAGCAGCTCGTTTTGCCAATGTTCACAATGAAATTATTGGATTTGAACATCAATACGATACCATGATTGGAGAACGTGGGGTAACATTAAGTGGTGGACAAAAACAAAGAATTTCTATTGCCCGAGCTTTAATAAAATCGCCTGAAATAATTGTATTCGACGATTGTTTAAGCGCAGTTGATGCCAATACCGAAAAAGAGATTATTGGCCATTTATATGGTTATTTACAAGATAAAACTGCAATAATTATCACCCATAGAATATTTTCAAGTTTTAAGTTTGATAAAATAATTGTACTAAATGAAGGTTCAATAGCAGAAATGGGAACTCATGAACAATTAATGGCTTACAAGGGCTATTATGAAGAACTATACAATCTTCAAATGAGTACCAACCAAGAAAATGCTATTTAAAAGCAAATCAAATTCATTTTGGTAATTCCGAAACATCCCTATATTTGTAAGCGTTAACATTGCTTTAACCAAAACAATTAATTGTGGAGAACGAAAACAACGAAAAGAAAATGGAAAGTGTTTTCAGCACTAAAATCCGTGCTGGAAAAAGAAGGACTTATTTTTTTGATGTAAGAGCAACAAGAGGTAATGATTATTTCCTCACTATTACAGAGAGTCGCAAACGATTTGATAATAATGGCTATGATAGGCATAAAATTTTCTTGTACAAAGAAGATTTTAATAAATTTATTAAATCAATGACTGAAGCTATTGATTATGTGAAAACAGAATTAATGCCAGATTTTGATTTTGATGCATTCAACCACGAATACAATGAAGTTGAGGGAGAAGCTGAAGAAGTAGCATCATCAGCCATCAATGAAGCACCCGTTATTGCAATGACGCAAGAAGCTGTTGATCCTACACCAACGCCAGCTGTAGAAGAAATAGTAGAAACACCAGTAATTAATCCAACGGCTACTGAAGAAGTAGATAAATGGTAAGTTTTTTTATGCTTTATTTTAGAAAATATTAATTTTTATTCTCCGTTGTTTTAATGGTCATTTCAACATTCTTTGCATCATCCAAGTAAGTTTTGTATTTACTCGTAACTTCTGCAGATAATTCAACACCATTCACAATTATTTTACCGCCTTTCACTTCAACTTTAACATCATCTCCTGAAGCAAGTCCTGCACCTTTTAGTTCTTTCACTAAATCTTGCATTTTATCTCCATCAGATGTTACCGTAAAAATTGAAGTAGTTGAATCTTTTTCCAACTGCTTAATACTTATTTCTACTTTCTTTTCTTGAGTAGTAGCAGCCTTAGTAGGATGCATGGTAGCAAGAGTAGGAGCAATTACCAATGAAACGATCGACATCAATTTAATTAAGATATTCATAGACGGACCAGATGTATCTTTAAATGGATCACCAACAGTATCACCAGTTACAGAAGCTTTATGGGGTTCTGATTTCTTGTAAAACATTTCTCCATTTATTTCTACTCCTTTTTCGAAAGACTTCTTAGCATTATCCCAAGCACCACCTGCATTGTTTTGAAAAATTCCCATCAACACACCACACACAGTAGCTCCAGCTAAAAATCCGCCTAAAGCTTCTGGTCCTAATAAAAAACCAATCAATAAAGGAGAAATAATTGTGATAGCACCAGGTAACATCATCTTTTTTAAAGAAGCTTCAGTAGAAATAGCTACACATTTATCGTACTCTGGTTTTCCAGTACCTTCCATAATTCCAGGGATAGTTCTGAACTGTCTACGAACTTCTTCAACCATTGCCATAGCAGCTTCACCAACAGCACGTATAGCAAGAGAAGAGAAAATAAAAGGAATCATTCCACCAATAAATAAAGAAGCCAATACATCGGCTTTATAAATATCAATATGTTGATTATCTGGCATTGCTATACCAACAAATGCAGCAAATAAAGCCAATGAAGTTAATGCAGCAGAAGCGATAGCAAAACCTTTACCACTAGCAGCAGTTGTATTTCCTACTGCATCTAAAATATCTGTCTTTTCACGAACTTCAGGAGGCAATTCACTCATTTCAGCAATTCCACCAGCGTTATCTGCAATTGGACCGAAAGCATCAATTGCTAATTGCATGGCAGTAGTTGCCATCATACCTGTTGCAGCTATTGCTACACCATATAAACCTGCACATGCAAAAGAACCATAAATACCACCAGCTAATACCAAAATAGGTAAGAATGTACTTTCCATACCTACTGCTAATCCACCAATAATATTGGTAGCGTGACCAGTAGCAGATTGTCTGATGATACTCATTACAGGTCTTTTACCCATTGCAGTATAATATTCAGTAATGATGCTCATTAAAGCACCTACTACTAAACCAACCCCAATTGCTCCAATAACTCCATTACGAGTAAATTCTAAACCACGCAATGTCATGGTTTCAGGTAAAATATAATTTACTATAAAGTAAGCGGCAATTGCAGTTAATACCATTGAACCCCAGTTACCCATATTCAGCGCGCGTTGAACTGCATGTGTACTAACACCAGCAGAATCACTCACTCTTACAAATAAAGTACCTATTATAGATAAAATAATACCAACACCTGCAATTACCATTGGTAAAAGGATAGGAGCTAGTCCGCCAAAATTATCAATCGATTTAGTTTCCTGACCAAGCACCATGGTTGCCAATACAGTTGCAACATAACTACCAAATAAATCGGCACCCATACCTGCAACATCACCTACGTTATCGCCAACGTTATCGGCAATTGTAGCTGGATTACGCGGATCATCTTCAGGAATACCTGCTTCTACTTTACCAACTAAATCTGCACCTACATCGGCAGCTTTGGTGTAAATACCACCACCAACTCGGGCAAATAATGCAATACTTTCGGCACCTAATGAGAACCCAGTTAATACTTCAATAGTACGCAACATGCCTTCTGCATCTCCATCAGGAGAAAAATAATATTTAAGAATAAGGAATAATCCACCTAAGCCTAATACAGCTAAGCCAGAAACACCTAAGCCCATTACAGCTCCACCTGTGAAAGAAACATTCAAGGCTTTGCTTAAACTTGTTCTTGCAGCTTCTGCAGTACGAACATTGGCTTTTGTAGCTACTTTCATACCAATGTAACCTGCTGTAGCACTAAATACTGCTCCAATAATAAAAGCAATAGCAATACTCCAGTGACTACCTGAGTTACTTTGAGCCATAAAGCCCAATAATAAAGCAACAATAGCAACGAAATAACCAAGAATTTTCCATTCAGCTTTTAAAAACGCCATAGCACCTTCGGCAATGTACGTACTGATTTCTTTCATCCTGGCATTGCCAGCATCTTGTTTTGAAACCCACTGAAATTTAATCAATGTGTAAAGTAATCCAACTACTCCCATGGCGGGAACGGCATAAAACAGTAAATTGTTCATAAGCAATTGTGTCTGATATTAAATTTTGTACAAGTTCGCAAAAATAGGGTTTAAACCCATTTGGTGGTTAAAAACGTATGAAGAAGTGTTTTATTATTCAATTAAGTTAGTAGTATCAGAATTTCCCGTAAAAACTGAGCTCATTCGGCCAGCAGACCATATATTTTGGTTAAATTTATTACCTAGTATAATAACTGTAGCTGTATCACTGATCAATCGCTTGAAAACAGTATTATTTCCATGCCACCAACCATTATGATATACAATTAAAGGGTCGGGAGGCTTATTAAACAAATGCCAACCTAGTCCATAATTTTTGTATCCCCTTGTTTCATTGCTCAAAGGCTCAAAACTCAAAGCAAGTGTTTGTGAACTAATAAAAGTACTAAGGTATAATGCCCTGTCCCAGAGAAGTAAATCTCTTACTGTGCTATAAATATTCTTATCGCCATAAACACAATCTAATTTCTCAAGTGGAAAAGGAGATTTATTATAATTATAGGAAGGCACATAATTACCCGTATCCTTAATACTAAATACATAAGTATCCTTCATCCCCAAAGGAGTGAAAACACTGTCTTTCATGTATTTAGGATAAGTTTGTCCAGTAATTTTTTCAATAATCAATCCTAAAAGCGCATAGTTTGTATTACAATAGCTGTAACGTCTGTTAGGAGTAGATTCTAATGCAGGTTTTAGTTCTACTAAATATCGCAAAACATCATAATTACTACTCATGCCAGTGACTGAAATGGGATCTTTTACGTATACTGTATACTTTACCCATTTACCCTTTCTAGTCTTTTTTCGAGAAACATAAGAACGAGTACCAGCCATAAAATGATCATACTTAGGTAGTCCACTTCTATGAGATAGCAAATTTTTAATAGTAATACTATATGGAAAGCTGTTTAAGTATTTAGAAACCTGATCATTCAACGCTAACTTTTCTTGCTCCAACAACCTAAGAATGGTCATTGCCGTAAAAGTTTTTGAAATAGAAGCTAAATGAAAAGTAGAGTTAACCGTTATTGGTTCTTTTGTTTTTAGATTGATGAATCCTCGATAGTCCTCAAAAACAATTTCTCCATTTTTTGCCAATAATATTGCTCCATTGAAGCCAGTTTTAACCAATTGCTTCTCATATAAAGGAGCAATTAAATTGGCATAATATTCCTTTGTTTTATTAGAAACGGGGGTAAAATAGACATTTTCACTAGGCTGCTTAATTGCTTTCTTTGAATCTGGAGGGTTTGATCCGCTACAGGCCGCTATTAAAAAAGAAAGTACCGGAATAATCATCTTTTGGGACATTAGGATTACGTTGATACGAAAACACAAATATAACTTTGATTGTTCATTAGCGAACCTAAGTGGAAAACTATCACACTGTTGTGAAAATAATAAACATTTATTTTGCATGTATGAGCACAATTGCAACCACCAGTTATCCTAAAGAACGAATTAATATCCTTTTTTTAGAAAATATCAGTGATAGGGCTGTTCAACAGTTTAAACAGAATGGATATACCAATGTAAAAAAAATAACAGGGGCACTGAGTGAAGAAGAACTTATAAAAGCAGTAAAAGATGTTCATTTGATTGGCATTAGATCAAAAACATTGATCACTAAAAAAGTATTGGATGCTGCCCCAAAATTACAAGCCATTGGTTGTTTTTGTATTGGTGTAAATCAGGTTGATTTAAAAGCAGCAACTAATGCTGGCGTTGTAGTATTTAACGCTCCTTACAGTAATACAAGAAGTGTTGCTGAATTAGTAATTGGAGCTAGTATTATTTTAATAAGAAGAATTCTCGATAAGAACAAAGCTGCTCATGAAGGTATTTGGTTGAAAGAAGCAAAAGGAAGTTTTGAATTACGAGGAAAAACTTTAGGAATTATTGGTTACGGAAATATTGGATCTCAAGTGAGTGTATTAGCAGAATCAATTGGCATGAAAGTATTGTTTTATGATACCGAAACAAAACTACCATTGGGTAATGCTAGCTCTGCTAAAAACATAAAAGAGTTATTAGGATTATCGGATATTGTTACATTACATGTTCCTGAAACAACGCAAACTAAAAACTTAATCAACAAGACTACCATTAAACAAATGAAAGAAGGAGCAATCCTTATTAATTATGCTCGTGGCGAAGTAGTAGATTTAAAAGCATTGGCCAATGCATTAAATGAGGAATATTTAAGCGGTGCTGCAATAGATGTATATCCTGTAGAGCCAGAGAAAAATGGGGATGCTTTTATAACTCCTTTACAAGGATTAAAAAATGTTTTGCTGAGTCCACATATTGGCGGTTCTACTGAAGAGGCGCAACAAAATATTGGGGTAGACGTAAGTATTAAATTATTCCAATACCTCGAAAGGGGTATTACCAATGGATCTCACTCTGTTCCTGCAATTGGTTTGCCACCTATAGATGGTGCACATAGATTATTGCATACACATCATAATGTACCCGGTGTGTTGAGTGCTATCAATACAGTTCTCTCTAAAAATAATATTAATATAGTGGGACAATATTTAAAAACTAATGAAGATATTGGGTATGTTGTTTTAGACGTAGATAAAAAATTATCGAAGCAAGCGCTTGAATTATTAAGAGGAGTAAAGCACACTATAAAAGTTAGATTGCTTTATTAATTACTTAGTAGTTGTCCTGAGTTTACAACTCAGGACATTATATTTTCTTTATCCTTAGTTACAAACTAAGGATAATATATTTTTAATTCGTTTAATTTCTTCATCATCTACAAAGTCAACATCATAATCTTCCGGCATATTTTTATTTTGATAAGTCGATTTTGATGGAACTCTTATTCTAGCAGAAGTATGCACTTCTGTAACACCAGTTTTTGCAATAATATTTGCAACATTATTACTGTTCAATCCACTTGCTGGCATTATGATAATTCTTCCATCGGCTTTATCCACCATTTGCTTTACCAAATCCAAACCTTGTGTAACTTTTGGCACTTGTCCGCTTGTTAGTATTCTAGTACACCCACATTTAATCAACATTTCTACTGCATCCAATGAATTGGCAGATCTATCGAAAGCTCTATGGAATGTAACATCTAAAGGGTATGCAGCCTCCACCAAACGAGCAGTATTTTCTAGATCAATAGAACCATCTTGATTTAATAGTCCAAATACTACTCCATCAAATCCTAATTCTTTACAGAGTAAAATATCTTT
>Ga0105051_10004120_pt1 | contig 17054 bp, 15 predicted proteins | sample FRY02_FD_78383 | JGI IMG/M metagenome (GOLD analysis project Ga0105051, IMG submission 78383) | Freshwater microbial communities from Lake Fryxell liftoff mats and glacier meltwater in Antarctica - FRY-02 (megahit assembly) | ecosystem: Environmental > Aquatic > Freshwater > Ice > Glacier... | reverse complement strand
TCGACCTCGGAACAGGGCGGTGGATTTTTGCAGGCATCCGCTCCTGCGTCCAATGATTTGGCAGCAGACGTTGAAACGTGGTACTCTCGTCAGTGCCGGGAAAAACGGACTCAAGCTCTGCGGAGACGCAACTTGGGAAGGGATATTCCGGTCGATAGCGCGCCAATGGTGCGGGCAGTCTCGACGAACGTTGCTCCGCCGAGACTGCTTTTTGGACTCCCATTGGACGCAGGAGTTCATGCCTGAAAAATCCATCTCTAAACTGAAAGTGACTTCCAACCTTGATGTTTTCGCTCAAAAATGCCGTCGTTTGCTGATGCAAACTCGGTTTTGAGCGGGTTTGTACCCACAGATTCTGCGAAAGAGCCAAGATTAAAGAGCAGCGGAGCTCGAAGCTCGACAAAAGGCTCTCGCCATACGCCGAACGCTTCTCCACGATTCTCAAGAAACACAACTTTCCAATCTTGATAGCGAGCCGCGACGATTTGACCGTCGTCGTTGACATACCAAAACTAACTGCGAGGCGACTCTTTGGCTTTGCCACTCAAGTAATCGAGTTGGTTGTAGCCATCGACGTGATTGCGATACTTGCGGCCATTGATCTCGGTGCCCGTGAGCAACTTTTCTTTGATGCCTGGCGCACCGGCGACTGCGGCAAATGTTGGGAACCAATCTTCGTGCGAGACAATCCCATTGAGTGTCACATTGGCTGGGAACGTGCCTGTCGTGCTCAACCATTCCATCGCTGTATTCATCCTGACCTGAAACGCCGGTAAGCCCTTCCTTCACATGGGTGCGAAAGTGCATCCGGGAGCCGTTCCACCAGCAGAAGAATGGCTGACCAGCCTTGGCCTGACGCGTGATGAAATCCTTCGCGGCGGTTACCGTTTCATCGTCGATGACTTCCATTCGTTTTTTGGTGAGTGGACCGAGGTTCTCGATCGTTTGGCCACCCTGGCCGTCCGCCTTGCACTTCAGAATTCCCCGCGGTCCAAACTGCTCAAGGAAGGTTTTGCCGTTCGCAAGTTTTCTGTCTCTCGGGTAGTCGCGGTTCTCTGGTTCTTCCTCGGCGTTGAGGTGGTAAAGGGTGCCGAGAAATTCATCGAAACCGTGCACCGTGGGCAGGTGCTCGTCGCGGTCACCTTGGTGATTCTTGCCGAACTGGCCGGTGGCATAACCTTGGCCTTTGAGGACCGTGGCGATGGTGCAATCGGTCTTCTGCTAGCCTTTGGCGGCGCCAGGCAGGCCGACTTTGGTCATACCGGAGCGAACCGGCACCGAACCGCTGATGAAAGCTGCACGGCCGACCGTGCAGCTTTGCTGCGCGTAGTAGTCGGTGAACGACAGACCTTCCTTTGCGATGCGGTCAATGTTCGGCGTCGTGTAGCCCATCATTCCACGATTGTTGTGGCTGACGTTCCAAGTGCCGATGTCATCGCCCCAAATAACGAGAATGTTTGGCTTCTTCTTATGCTGGGCATCGGCCGAAGCGACGGCACGAAGAACAAAAGCCAAAGAGCAGATCGCGGTTGCGGACCGCTATAACGGCAAGTGCGTACGGATAACGAGTTTCCTCTAAAGTGTGGGCAACAAAACGTTAGAATCTGCAACAAACCGTTCCTGGCGAATCGTCATTCAAGCAAACACGGTTGCGATTGAAAGAGGCCGATCCGTTTGGGATTGAAAGTTCTACGGAGCCAGTGAGCGTCGAGCCGGTGGATGACCCATTCGGTCTCAACGAACGAGCGAGGTGACTTCGGAAAGGGTTCAGCAATCGCGTGATGCATTAACCATCCGAGTTCAACGGGTCATGAGCTGCAAGAGAGCATCGAGCATCCCGCGCGATTGCGAGCCCAGTCGGGACGTTTTTGGGCGAAGTCTTCTTTGTCCGGTTGGTCTGCGTAGGGGTGACGAAGCACGTCAAGCAGTTCGGAGACTAGTGAGTGGTCACCGGTGGTGGCTTCGTCGATCGCAACTTGCGTAAGGTAATTTCGGAGCACGTACTTCGGATTGACGGCGTTCATTTGCGATCGTCGTTCGAGATCCGACGTACCATCTTTTTGAATTCGAATTTGATAGTGGCGGACCCAAGCGACAACCTTCTCTCGAACATCCAACGGTTCCACCTCTTCCACCAGGTGAAGAATCGCATTGGCGAGTTGGACAAGATTCCATGCGGCGATCTGTGGCTGGCCACCGAAGCGATAGCGACGGCCCGAAGCATCAGTGGTATTGGGTGTCCAGTCGGGGTCGTAATTCTCCAGCCAACCGTAAGGTCCATCATCGATCGTCAGGCCGAGAATCGACATGTTGTCGGTATTCATGACGCCATGCACAAATCCCACTCGCATCCAGTGCACAATCATCTTCGCGGTTCTGCGGCAGACTTCTTCAAGCATCGCCGCATAAGTTTTTTTGCTAGGTTGTCCCAAGTGCGAGAAATCGTTGCGAATGGTGTAGTCGAGTAACCGTTGCAATGTCTCGATGTCACCGCGAGAAGCAAAGATCTCAAAGTTGCCAAAGCGAACGAACGACGCGGCAAACCACTGCGCCCGGCTCGCTTTCGGGATTGCCGTCATAGAACATGTCTCGCACCACTTGCTCACCCGTCAACACAAGGCTCAACGCTCGGGTCGTCGGTACACCGAGATGATGAATCGCTTCACTGCAAAGAAACTCACGGACGGATGATCGTAGCACCGCGATTCCGTCGGCGTGGCGCGAGTACGGAGCGGGGCCTGCGCCTTTGAGTTGCAACGTCCATCGCTGATCATCTTGGCTAACCACGTCACCCAAATTGATCGCTCGTCCGTCACCCAACTGACCCGCCCAATTCCCAAACTGATGCCCGCCGTAACACATCGCGAACGGGTCCTCACACGCCAAGTGGTCGCCGACGCGATCTCGGCGGGTGTTAAACAAATTTGGAATGTCGCCCCGGGAGCCGACGTCGAGGCCGCACGGCAAGCAGGCCTCGGCGCAGGCCTCGGCGTGATCGAGGACAGAAGTTGCTTGTTGATCAAAGTTGGGCGAAGAGTTTTTTGGTTCGCGTGTCACCGCATACGCAGGACTTTTAGATACCAAAAAATCGCCGCGCGAGAAAAGCCGCGTGGCGACGGAGTCGTTTGGAAGCACGGACTGGTTTGGCTAAGGAGCTAAAAACTCCGCGGCAAAAGCGACAATGCATTCACGCTTAATTCTGGTCAGAGTCCTTTTCGTCGAACAAGCCTGGCTCCGCAGCAGGCGTCCTCGAAGGTGTAGGAAGCGTGTTATTCAAAAGTTCCGTATCGTCGCTCGGCGTTTTCAAGCTCATCACTTCTTGACGCAACGCTTCGAAGTCTTCTTGCAGTTGCGTTAATTGTGATTTCAAGCTTTTGACTTCTTCTGATGTGCCTGCTTGGCCATCGTCGTCGATTGCCGGTTTCGCCATGCCATACGCGGCATCGGAATTGCGGACCATCGCCATCATCTGTTCTTGTTGACCGTTGCGCTCGATTTCAATATCCAAGCGGCCATCGGGGGAGCTGTTGACGCTTTGAATCAGAGCCTGGACACCAACAATTTCTTGACCATTGACACGGCGAATGATGTCGTCACGTCGTAAACCGGCTTGCTCTGCGGCGCTTCCACTGCGAACGTTAAGCACGCGGACCCCTCGATCCGCGGGTTCAATTGATACGCCTAAGGTTGCACCCTGGGGACTGGATGCCTGCATGTTGCTTCGAACCGTTGCACTGGGTTGCCCAACGCCTTGCGGCTGGCTGTACCCCGGTTGCACTTGACCATCACCCTGCACTTGACCATTGCCCTGCACTTGACCATTACCCTGGGGCTGGGAAAAGACTCGCCGACCTTGATTGTCGAGGTAAAAGCTGCGGCCCTGTTGGTCTTGATAGAGGGTACCGGTGCCCGAGGGAATAATGCCCCGTTGGTTGATGGGCCAGTTCCCAGGCTGTGTAAATTGTCCTCTTTGTTGAGCGTCAGCCTGTTGCTGCCACCGAAGTTGCTGGTCGCGCTGTAGCGTCTGACCAGGTGGTACGACTGCAGACTGGGCGGCTTCACCAACACCGCGACGAAGCGAATCGCCGATCGTTCCACCTTGAGCACCGCTGCGAATCGCTTCTCCTACGCCCCGCTGCACGGGATCACCGCCTCCCAAGTTTGTTGGGTTAACGATTTGGGCGGACCCTGACGTCGAAAGGCCAAACGCGAGCGCACATGCACCAGCCAGAGTGAACTTCGATCTTCGAGTGGTGGATGATGAAAAGGTCATCGTTGGACTCCTGGTTTTGGGAATAGAAATGCCGGCGGAAACTGCGCCACACTCCCGTAAAGCTGAGAGCGGGATTAGCGGCATTTGCCATACCACTTTGTGAACAACCCCTATTTGGCAACCAACCATTTTCCTGATTTATGCCGAAAGATGGTTAAGTCCGCGGTCGATTGGTAGAAAGGGTGGCAGCGATGGGGTCGGGCCGTTCATCAGAGTCGCAACTTCTACTTCAGACTTTCTTTTGGGTATTGTTTTAGCAGCCAGCGTTGCTCTGCCATGATCACGGGAAGCGGTATCGGAGGCGACAGCTGCAACACCACCTCGTCATCGGTGAGGCGGAGATAAGAAACGACGGTGTGCACGAGAGTGCGATCGTGAAAGCGGAACACGCCTTTTACTTCGCCGTCGAAAGGGGTGGCCTGGTCGGGCTCTGCAACGATCTTGCACCCGCTTTCCGAAATCTCAGTGACGGCAAATTCCCGTCCATCCATGAGTAAGCACGGGCGAGCCATCAATGGATACCGGAATCGGTAATGTTCACGATTTTGAGCCGAATCGTTCATGGCTTGTGTTCTCTCATTCGGGGATTTTTTGTGCTGAGTGCCACAGGTTTGGGACGCCGAAAAAGGGAAAGGCCGAGATAAGTCCAAGCTGCAGAAACAAAGATGCGTTCACGGAGTCGTTCTGGAGAAGGATGTTCTTAAGGAAACGATTTGCCCCAATGTACCATCCTCTTTTATCGTTGTTGAGATCGTAACGCATTTGGTTTCTGGTTGCGGCGTGACGGCGAACAGGATCCATGGTGTGGCCGACGTCCAGCCTTATCGTGCCAGCATTCAATCATGCCGTTTGGAATTAATAATTTATACGAGAAGCAGATTCTTCACCGGCTGTTCAATCGCGCCTGCAGCATTGAGGCATTTGCCGAGCAACGAGCGGAGATCGTTCCTCACGCTAATGGCCGTGTTCTTGAAATCGGTTTTGGCTCGGCATTGAACCTCGTGCTTCTTATGATGTGAAGCGGGTTGACCCGCTGGTCGCGATTGAACTATCGGCGAGGATGTGTTCGCTTGAAAAAATCGAATCGATCCGATTTGGAGTCGCTTATTGCGTGGATGCCATCTCAAGCGAATTATTCCGGAATTGCTTGGCCAAAGACGGTTTCATGGGTCGGATTTGTGGGCCGGAAACAGCAACGCCTTGAGGCTCGCCAGCGGCACCTATCGCGGCGAGGCATTGCTCCAATCGCGTCTCAAGGATACCGGTGATTTGTCTCAAATTTCATCTGCAGAATTGAAGAAGGAACTGAGCTTTTAAATAAATGTCGCCATGGACCGCTTCGGCATGAGAAGTGCTGCCGCATGAATAGATCAGCGATTGTTTGAGTCGCCCAGTTTTCTAACTTGACGCATCCTTGAGGCTCTTACACCATGTTACGTTTGCCGGAAGCCACGATTAAAGAACGACCAGCAAAGTCCGAACGACGATCTCTGCTGGACGAAGTGGGGGCACTTCATTCGCAGGGATTGGCAATGCAAGAAGCGTGCAATCTTGTGGGTGTGAAAATAAAAAAAGGCGAACGCCTGCCGGCCAAGACGCCGTTTGTACCTACTCCCGCGATGATCGTCGCGGGCCAAAAAAGGATCCAAATGTCGTGGTCGCCCGACGAGCGTCGCCGCAGAGAAGTTTTCTTTGCCGGAAATTGTGAAATGGTGGAAATCAATGCCCGTTTTCTAGGGTTCGATGCGAGTTAACGCTTAGCCATGATCGGACAAATGCCGATACCCTTGATCAATCACCGCGCAGCTTCTTACGAATGTTTGCGAGACGCTGTTTCAGCTCGGCTTCGTGACCGCGATCGACGGGACGGTAGTATTCTTTTTCAACGCCCAAGTAATCTTGCGCGGCGACTCCGCCTTCATGCTCATGTGCGTAGAGATACTCGTTGCCGTGACCGAGTTGATTAGCACCCTGGTAATGCGAATCTCGTAGATGCATGGGCACGGGGACGACTCGATTCTCGGCGACATCTTTGATCGCTTCACCAATCGCGATCGTCGCCGCATTGCTTTTTGGCGCAAGAGCCAAGTAAGCGACGGTTTGGCTTAGCGTCAGTTGGCACTCCGGGAGACCGATGAATTCACAGGCCTGCATCGCCGAAACGGCAAGCGTCAAGGCATGAGGATCCGCGTTGCCGATGTCTTCGCTTGCGAGGATGACCAAACGCCGGCACAAGAATCGAATGTCCTCGCCGCCTTGAAGCATTCTGGCAAGCCAATAGATGGATGCGTCCACGTCGCTGCCGCGAATGCTTTTGATCAATGCACTCGCGAGGTCGTAATGATCGTCACCGGTTGCGTCGTAGCCGATCTGCTGATTGCCATAAGATTGTTTGGCGAGAGCAAGCGTGAGATGCACTTTCTTGGATGAGTCGGCTCCGCTGCGCACCGCAATTTCAAGTGCGGACAACGCTCGACGCGCGTCGCCTTCGCACGCTTTGGCAAGAAAGAGAATCGCATCCTCGTCAGCTTTGATGGTGTAACTTCCTAGCCCTCGTTCTTTGTCGCTGATCGCACGACTGAGCAGCAGCGTGATCTCTTCGACCGATAGGGCGCGCAGTGCAAACAGTTGGCTGCGAGACAACAAGGCGCCATTGATCGCGAAGTAGGGATTGCTTGTCGTGGCACCGACGAGTGAAATGATGCCGGTCTCGACATCGGGCAACAGCGCGTCTTGCTGCGATTTATTGAAGCGGTGAATCTCGTCGACAAACAAAAGCGGTGGTGGATCGCCCGCAGCAACGATGTCTTGGGCCCACTGAATGGCTTCGCGAACATCTTTGACGCCAGACGTCACGGCGCTGAGGCTTCGCATTTCCGCGCCCGTTTCGACGGCGAGCAATCGCGCAAGCGTGGTCTTGCCGGTGCCGGGTGGACCGTGCAGTATAATGCTGCCAAGTCTGCCGGCGGCGATCATGCGGGCGAGCAACTGGTCGGCGCCGACCAGGTGTGATTGGCCGACGTATTCGGATAATCGGCGCGGTCTCATTCTCACCGCCAGCGGTTCGTGACGCGCCGTGGCGGCAGCTTCCACTTGATCAAACAATGAAGACTTCTGATTTGACATCGAATAACGTTAGGCTTTGTCTAAAAAAGGGGTCTGACCCTCTCCGGCAAGGCGAAAATTTATGAGAAAAAATGACCTGCCTCCAAAGGGTCAGACCCCTTTTCAGGCAAAGCCTAGGACGAAACGGATGGTTTTGGGATCGGTATTGGCGGTCACGACACTGATCACGGTGGTGATTTTATCGCGAGTGAACGATTGGGGGCGTGACTTCTCGACAAATGTTGCGATGACCAACGAATCATCGAAGCTGAAACCGCTGCGATTGTCGCTTTCCGTGGATGAAGCGTTCGAAAGATTACGACAAACAGTTTCCGCGATGCCGCACTGGCAATGGACCACCGACTCGCGCAGCGAAGAAGGTGCGGTGATTGTTGACTTGGTTCGCAGTACCAAGCTGTTTCGTTTCAAGGATGACGTCCAAGTCAAGCTTACAACGGACACCTCAGGATCAGGCGTGGTCATCAACGTCGTGAGTCGATCGCGAGTCGGCAAGGGGGACTTGGGGCAGAACCCGCGGAATATTCGTGAGCTGTTTGATCGGTTGGCAACCGAGTCTTGAAATGAAACCAGAGGACGGTGTGCCTCACTTACAATTGGTCGGCGGCGATGGTTTGAATCCTGCCAAAGCCGGCGACGAGGTGAGCCTCGATGATCTCAAATTTGAAAATTGCGAAGTCGCCCAACTCGGCATACATCGCGGCTTTGGGATGACGCTTTAGCATGCAGGCTCTCTCGGCCTCGTCTTCATTTCTCGAACGCCGTGTCGCCCGACCGCTCAGCGTTACTCGTGCCGAAGTCAAAGGATCAACGCCTGGTTGAATCTCACTCGTGATCAGCAACGAGCCGCGGTCGTCCTGGAGCAGATTCCGCGTGTGTTGTGCCAAGCCGGAGAGCAACATTACGAGGCTGGTTTGCGAGTACCTTGCCAGGTTGACCAATGATACGAATGGAGCACCGCCGGTGCCGATCGTCCCAAGACTCGAAGCGGCCAAGTGATCCAGTAGCGAGTTGACGATGTCGGTTGCGGATTCAGAGCTGGATTGCATTTGAGTGAGCGAATGAGAAGAAAGATAAAACCGTATTGCGATCGCTTACCGGCGATTCAAGTCAAGTTTTTATCGTGAGCCGTTTGCGCATTTCAGTCAATCGCCAAGAGCGGTTCGCCCAGGAAACGCTTCATTGGGTAAACTGAAAGCCGCCAGAACTATTTTACATATTGTTTGCAAGCCATCATTCATGCCCTCAGCTTTCACCAAAAATCAATACGCGCTACGCAGTGTCTGGTTTCATCGCCGCTTAGCATTCTCAGTCGCGCTGGGCGTGGCGACGGCGGCGACGGTCATCACCGGTGCGCTGATCGTCGGCGATTCGATGCGAGGCAGCCTGCGTGCATTGACCGTGGATCGTTTGGGGAACATTGACCAGATGGTGATTCCTGGCGGTTTTTTTGCAACCGAGGGCATCCCGCGGGAGATTGATAATCGCAGCGTTGTTCCAGTGATTTTATTTGATCGCGGTGTGGTTGAAACGGCCGCGGTTGCTGGTCAAGCGATTCGCCGCGCGAGCTCCATTCAAATCCTCGGCATTGATGACTCGTTTCGAAATCTTGATCCCAATGATGTATTGCCAAGCGAATCGATCGGCGAGAACGAAATCGTGCTCAATCGCGCGGCCGCGGATGAGCTTGGCGTGGAGGTTGGCGACCAAGTGACGGTGCGACTGCCAAGCGAACAAGCGGTCCCTGCGGACAGTCCGCTCGGCAAACGGGATTCGCAGACCGAAGGCATTCCTCGGTTGACCGTAAAGACGATCATCGACAACCGCGGCTTGGGACGATTTGCTTTGCACCCCAGCCAAGTCGAACCGATGACGGCAATGCTTGCTCGTGAAACGATTGCGGAAACGCTTGACCGTTCCGGCCAAGCGAACTCGTTATTTGTCTCCAGGTCTTCGTCAAACGTTGACGCGGCAGATGCGAACTGGACGGATTCATTGCCGCTCCGGCTCGCTGACTTTGGCCTAAAACTTTCTCGCGTGACGAAGCTTTTCACTCCCGAAGGTGAACCCGCGGAAACGATCTTTGATTACTACCAAGTGACAAGCGACCGCCTGTTGTTGCCCGAGGCTACTTCACAAACACTTTTGGAAGTCGCAGGCCTTCAAGGTGATGCGTCACCACAAGTGTCGATGACCTACCTTGCCAACGCGATTGAACGAATCGACAAAGGTGGCGAGATGACCGCATCAGTTCCCTATAGCATCATCACGGCGATTGATTCGTCCGCGTCGATGCCGCTTGATTATGGCGACGCGGGGAAACTGTCCACCATTGATGATGCGAACTCGCCATCTTCGCCTGTGCCGATCGTGATCAATGATTGGACCGCGACGGCGCTGGAGGCATCGGTTGGTGATCGATTAAGGGTGGCGTATTACGAGCCCGAGGTCGAAGGCGGCCGCGAGATCGAAGAATCGTTTGATGCGGTGTTGACGGCGATCGTTCCGATCACGAAGCCGTCAAGGCCATACGTTCGAAATCGTCCCAACCAATTTGACTCAAGGCCTACGGTTTATAATGATCCCGACCTGACGCCATCGGTTCCGGGGGTCACGGATCAAGATTCGATTTCGGATTGGGATCTGCCATTCAAGTTGGATCGAAAGATCGGCACCGAAGACGATCGCTATTGGGCAGAGCATCGACTAACGCCCAAAGCGTTCATTCCACTTGCAAAGGGACAGCCGCTTTTCGGCAGCCGCTTTGGCGATACGACATCGATACGCTTTCCCGCATCCGCAGCACCAAACGCTGAAGAGTTGGAAGCGAAGATCCGTCAAGCACTGCTGCCGGTCCGCGACAAGCTTGGCTGGGCACCGATCATGATCCGCGATGCACAACTGGCCGCCTCGCGGGGCACCACGCCGTTTGATGCGTTGTTCTTATCGCTGAGTCTGTTTGTGATCCTGGCGGCGGTGATGTTGATTTCGCTTCTGTATCGTCTCGGAATGCTCCAGCGAGGACGCGAATACGGGTTGTTGATGGCGTCGGGCTGGAGCGGCAAAGACGTTTCAGGGATCGCGATTCGCGAAGGATTATGGAGTTCTCTGCCTGGTGTTTTGCTTGGGCTTGTGGGAGGCCTTGGATACGCGTGGTTGGTGCTGGCCGCACTGCGATCATGGTGGGTGGGTGCGGTGACGGTGCCGTTTCTTGAATTTCACGCAACGCCCCGAAGCTTTTTGATTGGTGGCGTATCGACGATCGCGGTGGCACTGCTCACGATCTGGTCAACGGCGCGTCGGTTAAGGAAATCGACGGCGCAATCCTTGCTTTCTGGACGCGTTGAGAGCACAGAAACGTCGGCGACGATCAAGAAACCGCCTCGCCACATGGGGCCTCTGATCGCGTCTGCGTTGTTGGTCGCATCCGTGGTTGCGCTCGTGATCGGTGGAATGGGCAGTGGCCTTGCACAAGCGGGCGCATTCGTGGGGGCTGGCATGTTGTTGCTCACCGCCTCGCTCTTTTTTATTCATCATCGCTTGGCAATGCCGCCATCGCGTAACAGCGGCGCGGTGCATGATTACACACTCTTCAAGCTGGCGTCTGGAAATCTCCGGCGCAATCCTTTGCGCAGCACCTTAGCGATCGGACTGATGTCAGTCGCGACGTTCTTGATCGTATCGATCGGTGCGTTTCAATTGAGTCCGACGGAGTCCGGTGTTGGCGGTTTTGCGTTGATGGCAAGAACGGCGACGCCGTTGTATCGCGACCTGAACGATCCCGTGGTTCAATCGGAATTGCTTGGCCAAGACCGCGACTCGATCCCGGGGACGCAAATCGTTTCGCTGCGGCTTAAGTCGGGGCAGGATGCGAGCTGCAATAATTTGTATCAAGCCGAACAACCCCAGGTGCTTGCGGTTCCGCCCGCGATGGCGGATGCCACGGATCGTGTGCCATTCGATTGGGCAAAGGTCAAGACAGATGATTTGATCAAGCCAGACGCTTCGCCTTGGACCTTACTTGAAGCGACTGCGACGGGCACGGCGGATGATCCGATTCCGCTGGTGCTGGATCAGAACACGGCGATGTGGAGCTTGCAGATGACCGGCGGAATTGGTCAAGAGCGCAGTTTTTCCTGGACGCCTGACAATCCGATTTACTTTCGCATCGTTGGGTTGCTTTCCAATTCGGTGCTGCAGGGTAGTTTGTTGATTGGGGAGAAAAACTTTGAGCGAGTCTTTCCGGAAGTGAACGGTTATGAGTTTTTCATGATCGCCACCGATCAACCCGCACGCGTTGAAGAGGTGTTGGAAAATCGGCTGAGTGATGTGGGTATGGATGTCACGCAGTCGGCGGTCGTTTTGTCTCGCTTGATGGCGGTACAAAACACATACTTGAAGACGTTCCAAAGTCTCGGGGCGTTGGGATTGTTATTGGGGACGTTTGGACTTGCGATTGCACAGCTTCGCAGTGCGCTGGAGCGACAGAGCGAGTTGGCGGTGTTACGCGCGATCGGGTTTTCGAAGTCGCGACTAGCCAAGACGATTATGATCGAAACCGCGTCGCTGCTTGCTATTGGGATTGGCTGTGGACTGGCTTGCGCCGCGATCGCTATCGCTCCCCAGGCCATTGCCGGCCAGGTGTTGCCGCCGATTAGCGCACCGATTCTCGCGATTGCGTTTATCACCGTCATGGGTCTGATCGCTGGCCTGGTGACGGTTGCCCGTGTGATTCAGATGCCGTTGATTGAATCGATTCGAAGCCGCGGGTAAGGAGTTTTTGACGCGGTGGGGCAGGCAGAATCACCTGGGGCATTTTAACGAGGCAGATAGAGATCGATCATGTCGTCGTGGAAGACTCGCACCTTGATTCCGTGACGCCAGAGTTCAAAATATCCTGCCATCGGGTCCGCGTCACCGAGTGCTTCGGCGTAAGCTGGCCATAAAAGATAATCTCGAAGCATCGAGTCGCATGCGGTGAAGTAATAGGCTTCGCGAAGGAGCGAGACGACTTGGCAATCGGACGCGAGCCCATCGGTCAGTTCCGCGGCATGCACTTTAATCGCTTTTAAAAGCGGAAACGATTCCAGATCGGCTTTGGGCTGCTTCGGCGCGGCACCTTCAAATACGCGAACGCGAGGCAATTGTTTGAGTTGCTTGGCGACAACGTCATTACCGCACCGCGAGGAGATTCTTTGCAACGATTCCATCCACCGAGTCGCATTGAACTCGGCGGCTTCCGGCGACATGACAGGTGGCTGCCGGACGACAAAATAGGCATCACGTCCGCCGGTCGGTCTGCGGTCGTCACCGGCGGCGTCGAAGAGACGTTCCAACCGCTCATGATACTCGTCGCCGCGAGGTAAGCCGGCATACAAACCGATCAGGCCTCGGCCATCAGGACGGAATCGCTGAAAAAAGCCGATCATGGCGTTTGCGTCAACGTCGGAATCGATCTCCATTCCCGACGCGACTCGGCATCGTTCTCTCAACTCTGTTTCGGTCGACATATTCATTCGCGTCCTGGTCTCTATGGTCATACGGTAAGGGCTTACGCGGGTCCGGCTTACGCGGGTCCGGCAAAAATTGAATCGGTTTGCACGTGTCGACGAATCGCCAAGGAATCGCCATCATGTGGGAAAAATAATCAACTTTGTTACGGGAGATTAATCGAAAATGTCCGATTCCGAATCAACGGTAGATTCTCCTAACCGGCCAACGCCGCTGGGGCGTAACGAACGTCGTGTCTTGGGCGTGCTGGTCGAGAAGGCAAAAACGACGCCGGACAATTACCCGATGTCGATCGCGGCGATTGTTGCAGGGTCAAACCAAAAATCCAATCGCTCACCCGTGATGCAGCTTGATGAAGACGATGTCCAGATGGCACTGAATACGTTGAAGGCCCTGGGTGCAGCCCGCGAAATCCAAGGTACAAGTCGCGTCGCGAAATTTCGTCACGTGGCGTATGAATGGTTCGCTGTGGATGCCGGCGGTGTAGCATTGATGGCGGAGCTTTTGCTTCGCGGGCCACAAACGCTCGGCGAGCTTCGAACTCGCGCATCGCGAATGCACGATCTGCCCGACCTAGAGACCGTCGCGGCAATCATTGCGACGCTCCAGTCAAAGGGACTCGTGCAAGCGATGACACCGCCTGGTCGTGGCCAGACGTTCGCACACGCGTTGTATCCGCCGGATGAACAGCGTTATCTTGCCGCCAAGGTGGACAAGATGGACAGCGGTAGTGACGACGATGCGCCGGCCGGAAAAGCAATGGTGACATCCAAGTCGCCCGAACATGAATCCCGCTTGGCCGCAGTCGAGGCAAGGTTGGAAGAATTGCAAATGCGGTTGGATGAACTGGAGTCGCGGCTAGAGTCGTAAACGCCTTTGGCAATGAAACCACTTCGCAATGCCTTGGCGGGCATCCCTCGCGATTGACGCTGGGTGCAAAATTGATAAATCGGCTTTCGAACTTGACGTATGAGCGTGAATTTAACCTTGCCATGCTCAGCGGTGTTCTGAGGTGGCCTGTTTCTAGCATCCACCTCAATTCCTTAGCCCCTCCACTTTCACTCCTATCACAGCGCTGCCGTTGGATTTATGAGTGTCAAAAATGGGCAACCATTTAATCACTCGGGTCAACGTTTTTGGCGACATCTCCGCACAGTGGCATAAAGTTTCGGTTTCCTGTAAATTTATTTTAATCAAGGCTACCCGTCGACTTAGCCAACGTTTTGATTGGCGATCTGCATTCAAGGTATTCTTGTGAATTTCGGCGAATTCTACCCCTTCCGTTCACTTTCCGCGTCGGCAATCGAAGTGGCGATGCCGTTTCGACGGCTTGCGGAAAATATATCTCAGTGCGTTTGGATCGCGTCGCTTGACGGTCGTCTGGGGTATGCCAATGGTGCATTGCTTCGTCATCTCGGCCTGAGTGCTTCCGCAGCCTCCGATAGGGCGTGGAATGACGCTTTGCACCCCGAAGATGCCGCCATCTGGTCAAAAAGTTGGTCCACCGCCGTGGAGAGTTCCGCAGCCGGTGAAGTGATCGTCCGGATTCGCGCCAGCGACGGTTCCTACCAACGGTACCTCGTTCGGTACGAACCGATCTTTGATCCCGAGCAAAATTCTATTTACTGGCTGGGCGTTTGTACCGCGGTATCCTCGGCGTCGCAAAAAAATATATCACCCTCTGACGCTGATCCATCCGCGAAGCAGGAGCCGTTTCGGGCAAAGGATGAATGCAACGCGATACCGATTGATGTCGCTTCGCTTTGGGAAAGCGAAGCGTTCGTTCGAGACGTTCTCAATTCACTACCGGAGCACATTGTGGTGCTCGACGAGCAGGGTGTTGTATGCGCAGTGAATGAGTTGTGGTTGCGGTTTGGGCGCGAGAATGAAGCCGTGACAAATTCGGTGACGGTAGGCGTTAATTATTTGGATGTCTGCCGCCGGTCTTCTGAAGCCGGTGACAAGGATGCTGCTGAGGTACTGGAGAAACTCCAGGATCTTCTCGCAGGCCGCATTGATCGGTGTGTCGTCGAATACCCCTGCCCCTCACCCGATTGCGAGCGATGGTATCTGATGCATGCCCAGCGTCTGATCCATGGTTCACGCGGCGCGATTCTCAGCCATGTTGATATCACTGAACGCAAACGGGCCGAGGAAGCTGTACGAGAAAGCGAGGAGCGTTTTCGGGTGATGGCGGATGGTTTGCCACTGATCGTTTGGCTGCATGATGCGGAGGGAAATCTTGACTTTGTCAATCAAACTTTTTGCGACTACTTCGGTGTCAAACGGGAGGAGATGATAGAAGGTCGGTGGCGAGTGTTGACTCATCCCGAAGATACCGAAGGCTACGCGAAGGAGTTTCTGTCCTGCGTTCGTAAACGCTGTCCGTTTCATCGCGAAGTTCGTGTGTGTCGCAAGGATGGTCAATGGCGTTGGATGGAATCTTGGGCACGTCCTTGGTTAAATCAGGAAGGCGTGTACTTGGGGCACATCGGCACCAGCGCTGATGTGACCGAGCACAAGCAAGCCGAGGAGGCACTCCGCGACCAGGACAAACGCAAAGATGAGTTCTTAGCAACACTGGCTCACGAACTTCGCAACCCACTGGCGCCGATTCGCACCGGGTTGGAGGTGATGAAGTTGGCGAAGAATGACCCCATGGTGATGGAAGAGACCCGGCAAACGATGGAGCGGCAAACGCAACAACTCATCACACTTGTCAATGATTTGCTCGACGTATCGCGAATCACTCAGGGCAAGTTTCAACTAAGGAAATGCCGAGTCGCGTTATCCGACGTGATGCAAAGCGCAGTTGAGGCATCCCGTCCGTTTCTTGACGAGGCGAAGCATCACTTGGCCGTGTCAATTCCCGAGCAACCTGTCTATCTCGAAGTTGATCCGAATCGAATGGCGCAGGTGCTGAGCAATTTGCTAAACAACTCGGCGAAGTACACACCCGAAGGTGGGCATATTTCAATTGTTGTGGACCGGCAAGGAAGCGACATTGTCTTTGCTATCCGCGATGACGGGATTGGAATTCCTGTGGAGTTGCAACATCGCGTGTTCAGCATGTTTGCTCAAATCACTCGCCCGGGCGAGACAGGCTACACCGGGCTAGGGATCGGTTTGTCGTTAGCGAAGTCCCTCGTCGAGATGCACGGCGGATCGATCCAAGTCGCTAGCGATGGAGTGAATTGCGGCGCGACATTTACCATCCGTCTATCGATACCCATTGATTCCTCAGAAACCAAAAAGTCGGGTCCACCATCCGCTTCAACCGAATACCCACGCAAGAAACGTCGAGTGCTCGTCGTCGATGACAACACTGCGGCCGCTCGGACGTTGAGCATCGTGGTCAAGATGCTTGGTAATGAAGTCCGCACCGCCGGCGATGGTCGCGAAGCGTGCGCGGTCGCTGCGGAGTTCCGCCCCGAAGTGATTTTGATGGACATTGGGATGCCCAAGATGAATGGCTACGAAGCAGCAAGGTGGATTCGTCAACAGTCCTGGGGTAACGACATAACGCTCGTTGCGTTGACAGGCTGGGGCCAAGAAGATGATAAAATCAGAACCAACGAAGCCGGTTTTGACCATCACCTCGTCAAGCCTGCCGAACCCGCGGATCTGGAGAGAATCCTAGGCAACCAAAGCGAAGGCGATATCAAGCATGCTCGTTGAGCAAGCGGTGAGCCAACCAAGTAGTAACGGGCTCGCAACGTCAGGATTGAAAGGAGTAAGGAACCACCGATGAGCGAATCTCAAAACACACATGCTCCGCCGAGTCTTCGTCAATTGAACCATGATATCGGCAACGACCTCGCCGTTCTCAGTATGGGTTTGCAAGCCCTTGGCGGCGTGTGCGACGACGCGAAATTGTTTGCGGAGGTGACCCAAACGATGCAAGAAAATCTCGACTCTCTCAAAGTGAAAGTGAGGTTCTTCTCGAATTTTAGTGGCATCTGTCCAGCATGGGGGATTTTTTGAGGCATGAACTCCTGCGTCCAATGGGAGTCCAAAAAGCAGTCTCGGCGGAGCAACGTTCGTTGAGACTGCCCGCACCATTGGCGCGCTATCGACCGGAACAACCCTTCCCAAGTTGCGTCCCCGCAGAGCTTGAGTCCGTTTTTCCCGGCACTTACGAGAGTAC
>Ga0105051_10004097_pt1 | contig 17133 bp, 17 predicted proteins | sample FRY02_FD_78383 | JGI IMG/M metagenome (GOLD analysis project Ga0105051, IMG submission 78383) | Freshwater microbial communities from Lake Fryxell liftoff mats and glacier meltwater in Antarctica - FRY-02 (megahit assembly) | ecosystem: Environmental > Aquatic > Freshwater > Ice > Glacier... | reverse complement strand
TGCGCATAGATGCGCATAGATGCGTGTGGTGGTAATGTTTGCATGATCAAGTAGCTTCTGGATGTGGCCAATATCCGTACCTGACTCCGCTAAATGGGTGGCGTAAGAGTGCCGCAAGCCGTGTATGCGCCTAATTGCTTGTTTATACCCGCCCTTTTCATGGCTTGCTTAAAAACGGTTTGGGCACTCCGTGTGTTGTATTGCCCTCCATACTGTCCTTCAAACAGGTATTGCTTGGGGCGGTATTCCTTAAAATACTGCCGAAGTTGCTCTAATAGGCTTTCGGGCAGGTTTGCGCAGCGGTCTTTCTTTCCTTTTCCGCGCTCAATCAACACTTGCATGTTGCCGCTATCAATGTCTGTTACCTTAAGACCAATTATTTCTGAAACACGTAATCCCATACCGTAACACAACTTAAACATGGTATTGTGTTTCAGGTTTTCTGTGCATTCTAAGAGTTTTTTTCACATCGCGCTGGCTGATGTGCTTTGGCAAGGTACAGTGTTTTTTTGGACGTGGAACATCCACAAAAAAGTGCTCCTGTTTCAATACTTTCTCAAAATAGAATTTGAACCCGTTGTATCTTCTTGGAAAAATTGACTCAGCCTGTTTTTAGGTAGATTTTGCGGCTGCCAAATTTGAGATACTTCTCTCCTCTTGTATCATCTTGCTGATTGCTGCATCCTTCAAAGGATATCAATTCTAAGGGAATACGGCTTTTGGTGGAGTACACCTGACATTCATTGTGTTGCGCGAGATGCTTTCTGAGGGTTTGAAGTATATCCTGTATAGGGCAATCCGTCCTTGTTGCTTCTGAGTACATATACGTAGTAATATGGCATCATTGGTTTTAGATTCTACGGGCTAAATCGCATTCAATCTGCTGTGCAAATGCGATTCACTCAATTTGAGTTCGGTGGCACAGTAGAGCATATAGCTGCTGATGCGTTCGGGGTCAAGTGTATCTACGCTTCATCCGAAAGAAACTGCTCATTAAAATTGACCAGATACAGTTTCTCCGAAGCACGCGTAATGGCCGTGTAGAGCCAACGCACGTATTCTACACCAAGCATTTCGGCAGTCAGATACCCTTGATCTACAAACACGGCTGGCCATTGTCCGCCCTGCGCCTTATGGCAAGTAATGGCATAACCAAACTTGATTTGAAGAGCGCGGAGATACGGGTCTTCGGCAATTTTCTTGGCCTGTTCGGATGGAGTGGGAACGTGGGCATAGCTCATGCAAACCGAATTGTAAAGTTGTTCGTAATCGGAATCGGGTAGGGCGGGAGCCTCAACATGTAAGGCGTTGAGCAGCAGTTTCACATCCAACGAGTCTTCTTCGGGGTAATCCATCAAGCGCACGGTGGCATTGGCAAATCGGAACCCGTGCATATCCTCAATGGCGCCCAAGCGCATAATCTCAATCATATCGCCATTGGCAATAAAACCTGCGCCCGAACCTTTGGGCAGCCAGTGGTAGTTGTTCTTCACCACCATCAGTTTGTCGGTAGAGGCAATTTCCTCATCCATGTATTTGATTTTGACCCGAATCTGCTGATTGAACTGGTTCGCGCTTTTGTTGGATCGGGTAATGACCATGGCGTTGTCTTCGCCATACTTGCTGTAGGCCGAATTCAGTTCATCTTCCAGTTCTAACATATCAATCACCTTAATGTCCGGGAAATTGACTTTGAGGGAGATGTCTGATTTTCCCTGCATCAGCAGATTCCTCAGTTCGGTAGCGTTGGTAAGGATTCCCGAATCGGCTTCTTGTCTTACCACTTCGCGCAACTCATGCTGCATTCCGGGTTCAAAATGGAAATTGGCCTGCAGCACTTTTCCGTCCAATGCGGGGCTGTCGAGAGAACCCACGGGTGGCAATTGGGCCGTATCTCCAATGAGAATAAGCTTACAGTCTTTGCCTTCTTCCATAAATTTCATCAGGTCGGAAAGTAGATTCTTGGATTGAATTCTGCCGGACCCAGCATCTGTTGCCAGCGAAATCATGGAGGCTTCATCCACAATAATCACCGCATTTTTGCCTCTATTGTGGCGCAACGCAAAACGGATGTTTCCGAACTCATCTGTTGTAATCTGATAAATGAATTTGTGGATGGTAAATGCCCGTTGCTTGGTATATGCTGCTAACACCTTTGCCGCTCGGCCAGTTGGCGCCAAGAGTGCATACTTCCGATTCATTGCTTTCAGCGTTTTTACCACACTGATAACCATGGATGTTTTTCCCGTTCCAGCATATCCGCGCAGCAGAAAAACCTTTCCCACATTCTTTTCTGTCAGAAATTCTGAAAGCCGATAAACAAACCCTTCCTGACCTAAAGTTGGCTTAAAGGGTAGCTCAGAAATGAGCTTGTCGTATGCTGTTTTGGGAGTATCCAATTTTGGTCGGGTAAAAATAAGCGATGGTCGATGCAAACTATTGAATCATCCAAATCAGGTATGTCGTTTATCGAGAAGCGGCTTAAAAATTGAACTATCACAATGCGATTTGCGTTGAAAACTGCCAAGACCTCTAGAAAACACCATCATGAAAAATCTATTACTTTCTTTAATCTGCCTGCTTGCCGCAACGGTTGTTTCGGCTCAGAATGTTGGCATTGGAGCTACCACGTTTACTCCTGCATCAAGTGCGTTGCTCGAACTTCGTTCAACTAATTCGGGTTTTTTGATGCCAAAAATGACTGCCGCCCAAATGAATGCCATTTCAGGACCTACCGAAGGATTGATGGTTTATCAGACCAACGTCACAAAAGGCTTTAAGTATTATGATGGTTCGGCCTGGGCATCTTTCGGTGGAGCGGCTGATAACTTTGGTAATCATGTCGCAGGACAGAATATTCGCCTCAACGATTTTTGGTTGAGTAACGATGGTGGAAACGAAGGAATCCGTATTACCAACGATGGAAAGGTTGGTGTTGGTGTGGCTGTTCCAACTTATCCTTTTGAGCTTTCGTCTGTGGGAGTTAACGCGGGTCCAATTTCGTCTACAGATCAAATTTTAGCACGATTTGAGCAAAGTAGCACATCGCGTGGAGGAGGAATTCAGATAAAAGGTACTAGAGCAATTTCTCAGGTTTCTGCTTTTATTGATTTGTTGAACTATGATGAAAACGTACCCAACGAATACATTATGAGCCGTGTAGCTGGTTTAACCGAAGACAACGGAGAGAGGGGAGCGTTGGTTTTGTATACAAATGGTGGTGGCACTTCCGATTCAGGTCTTACAGAAAAGATGCGTATCAATTCAAACGGAAACGTGGGTATAGGTACCAGCTCACCAGCCGCCAAACTTGACGTGAATGGTGATGTACGTATTACGGATTTAGCGGGTTCAGGAACCAGAATGGTGATTGCTGATGCCAATGGTGATTTGTCTACTCAGGCGATACCAAGCGGAGGCGGTGGAGGTTTTGGTTCTGGAACTACATTAAACCTGAATCTTACGAGTAACATCACTAACCAAAATGTATCGGGTGTTTCAATAATTCGATTAAGTGCAAACGGTAATCGTGAGATACAAGGTTTGACTGGAGGTGTTGCAGGTCAGGTAATTTGTATTGTTAATACCGATTCAAGTGAGGACATTAAGTTTAAGAAGGACAATGGCACGCAACAATTCAGAGATGAGTTGGAGGTTAAAAAAAAAGAAGGAGCAATTATCATGTATGACGGTTCATACTGGTACGTCTTATCTAAACACTGATCGGAAGTGCTGTGAGCTATTTTTAATTATGAAAGGGAGGCAATTGCCTCCCTTTTTTGTTTTTACTTTCACCGTTATGATTTGGACAGAAAAAGACAATAAACTTACCGGAACCTTCGAATTCAACGATTTTGTGGAGGCATTCGCATTTATGACGCAAGTGGCCTTGGTTGCAGAAAAACAAGAGCATCACCCCAATTGGACCAACGTTTACAATAAGGTTGATATCAGTTTGAGCACGCACGATGCGGGAGATACTGTTACGGACAAAGACCGCGAACTTGCTAAGAAGATAGAGAAGATTTATTTGAAATGGACTGGGAACTAGTTTTTAAACTCGCCAACATTTCGGTGCTGCCGGGCTGGTTTCTGTTGATTTTTTTTCCAAATCAACAGATTACCAAATACGTAGCACATTCATATCTATACCCAACTCTGCTGGGCCTATTTTACATAATACTTATGGTCAATTCCTTGGGAGGTGAAGGTGGAATGGACACGCTTGAAAATCTGAAGGTCTCGTTTGGTAGAGATGAGGTTTTGGTGCTCGGTTGGGTGCATTACCTGGTTTTCGACCTCTTTGTTGGTGCTTGGATAGTGAGAGATTCTTCGGTACTCAAGATTGGTCAGCTCACGATTGTTCCAGCTCTAATTTTAACCCTACTTGCTGGGCCAATTGGCCTCCTGTTTTATCTAGTCTTGAGGTGGTTCTACACTAAAAAACTAATGTTATGAACAGTCCAAACTGTTAGTAAGCGAACCGTTTTGTTAAAAACATGCGGTTTTCGAGCCTTGCAGATAAGCTAACTTTGCAAGCAGAATTTAGAGGAAACAGATGAGCAAGATAATAGCAATAGCCAATCAGAAAGGAGGAGTAGGAAAAACCACAACAGCCATCAATTTGGCGGCAAGTTTGGCAGTTTTGGAGTATAAAGTATTGCTGGTTGATGCCGATCCACAGGCCAATTCAACATCAGGCGTTGGTTTTGATCCGCGCAACATTAAAACGAGCATTTACGAATGCATAATTGGCGAGGCAGAACCAAAAGACATCATTCTGCACACGGATACTCCTAATTTGGACTTGCTACCTGCCCACATTGATCTGGTTGGGGCCGAGATAGAAATGATAAACCTCCCGAACCGCGAAATGATGGTTAAGTTGGTGATGAACAAGGTGAAGAACGATTATGATTTCCTCATTATGGATTGTTCCCCATCATTGGGTCTGATAACAGTAAATTGTCTCACCGCTGCAGATAGCGTGCTCATTCCTATTCAGTGCGAATATTTTGCCTTGGAAGGGTTAGGTAAACTTCTCAATACAATAAAGATTGTACAAGCACGCTTAAATCCTGATCTTGAGATGGAAGGATTGCTTCTGACCATGTATGATTCGCGTTTGCGGTTGGCAAATCAGGTGGTGGAAGAAGTGAAAATGCACTTCCAACAATTGATGTTTGATACGGTTATAGCGAGAAACACCAAATTGGGCGAAGCCCCAAGCCACGGAAAAAGCATCATTATGCACGATGCTGAATCAAAAGGAGCAACCAATTATCTGAATTTGGCCAGAGAGATTTTACAGAAGAACGGCATGACACGTTTAAAGGAAAGCGAGAAAATTCTAAGCTAATGGCGAAGACAAATGCGTTAGGCAGAGGATTAGGGGCGTTGCTGGATAACTCAGGGGCTGATGGGATTTTACATTCTGGCAGCAAGTCTGAACCCGGTGTTGGGTCTATAAGTGATATTTCAATTTCTGACATTGAGGCAAATCCGTTTCAGCCCAGAACACGGTTTGATCAGGAGAAGTTGGACGAGTTGGCAGCATCCATTACCCAGTTGGGAATCATTCAGCCTTTGACTCTAAGACAAATTCGTCCGAACAAGTATCAGATTATTTCTGGAGAGAGACGGTTTCGCGCATCTCAGTTGGCTGGTTTGACCCAAGTTCCAGCTTACATCCGCGTAGCAAACGACCAAACAATGCTCGAAATGGCATTGGTGGAGAACATTCAGCGCGATAACTTGGATGCCATTGAAGTGGCCATTTCTTATCAACGGTTGATTGAAGAATGCCAACTCACGCAAGAAGCATTGGGCGAACGAGTAGGGAAAAAGCGATCCACCATCACCAACTATTTGCGTTTGCTGAAACTGCCGCCACAGATTCAAAAGGCTATTATAGACCGCGTGCTTACAATGGGACACGCCCGCGCCATTATCAATATTGAAGACGAAGCCGAACAGCTTCAATTGTTCAAGGAAATCGTGAAAGGCGGCCTATCAGTTCGTGCAGCCGAACAAGCTTACAAAGCAGCCAAGGTATCTGGTAAGACAGTTAAAAAAGACCTTCCAATTGAGTACCAACGCATTCAAGATAATGTAAAGAGACAATTAGATGCGGAGGTCGGACTGAAGGTGAACGCCAAAGGAAAAGGCAGTATTTCTATTTCTTTCGACAATGAAAAAGAACTAAAGCGCGTTCTATCCATTTTGGACCTTTGGCCCTAACTAATAGTTTTAATCTTTACAAAAAGTGTAGGTGAGGCTAATACGAATTACGAATAAAAAACGAATTTGACGAATACCTTGTTCTGTTAGGTTCATAGATGTTTGCTATTAAATCCGCACTTTGTAGATGTCAGATTCGCTATATTCGTAACCATTCGTAATTCGTATCAGGCCTAGTATTCATCAAAATAACAATAACTCTATCTTTTGATTCGGTATTTCATACCATTCCTATTTCTACTGCTTGTTTCGGTCAGTCATTCATTTGCTCAAGAAACGGACACCATCATTCGGCCAACCCAAGCCGATTCAACCATCGTAAAAAAGAAACACTCCCCGTTTAAGGCAACAATAATGAGTGTGGCTTTGCCCGGTCTTGGGCAAGTTTACAATGGCAAATGGTGGAAGGTGCCCATTATATACGGTGGATTTGGAGGATTAATCTACAGTGCGGTTTTCAACGACCTGAAGTGTCAAGCATTTAAGAAAGCTTATCTCATCCGAATTGATGATAACCCTGCCACCACCGATCAGTTTGAAGGCCGCTATTCCGATGCAAACCTGAAAGAATTGGTGAGTTTTTATCAACGTAATCGCGACCTATCGCTCGTATTTACAGGAGTATTGTATGCCTTGAATATCATAGATGCAAGCGTAGACGGTCATCTCAAAGATTTTGACGTAAGCGATGATCTCACACTCAAGGTACGTCCAACCATCCATCAGATTGGACCCGGATTGATGCCAGCCCCTGCGTTGGCCTTAACCTTGCGCCTCAGATAAAAACCTAATTTTGCCCTGAACCTCATCTCACTATCACAATGAAAATAGCCCTCTCTGGATACGGTAAAATGGGCAAGGAGATTGAAAAAATCGCCTTGGAACGAGGCCACGAAATTGTGGTCAGATTTAATGACTCAGACGATTGGGCTGGAAAAGAGGAAGAACTTGCAGGTGCGGATGTGGCCATTGAATTTTCGATGCCTCATAGTGTGGTCAGCAACATTTTTAGATGTTTTGATGCTGGAACTCCGGTTGTTGTCGGTACCACAGGTTGGTTTGGTCAGTTAGAACACGTGCGCGAGGTATGTTGGAAACACAACCGTTCCCTTCTTTATGCTTCTAATTTTAGCGTGGGTGTTAACCTCTTTTTTGAGGTGAATAAGATGCTTGCCAAACTAATGAATGAGCACGAAGAATATCATGTTTCGGTGGAAGAAACACATCACACTGCCAAATTGGATTCTCCAAGCGGAACGGCCATATCATTAGCCAACCACATCATTGACAGTATGGATAACAAGAATGTTTGGGTGAATGAAAAGTCCGACAAGGAATACGAGTTGGAAATATTCTCACATCGTAAGGAAGACGTTCCCGGAACCCACGTGGTCAAATACGAATCCGATATTGACAGTATTGAAATAACGCATACCGCCAAAAGCCGCGTTGGCTTTGCAAAAGGCGCGGTGCTTGCAGCCGAATGGCTTGCAAGCAAAAAAGGTGTTTACACCATGGCCGATCTCATAAAGGATGTTAAGTTCGAGGGATTCGCTAAATAAAACTTCATTAGATCAGTTACTTCGCGCATGAATTGGAAATTTTGGAAAAAAGAAAAGCCGGCTCAAAAAAAAGGCTTTGCAAGAGAATGGTTTGATGCCATCGTGTTTGCAGTAATCGCGGCCACCATCATCCGGTTGTTCCTCATTGAGGCATACACAATCCCAACATCATCAATGGAAAAATCGTTGCTCATTGGCGATTTCCTTTTTGTGAGCAAGGTGAGCTACGGACCACGAATTCCGAACACGCCATTGGCGTTTCCATTTGCGCATCATACCATGCCCGGAACAGGCGACACGAAATCATATCTAGAGTGGATTAAATTACCGTATATGAGATTGCCGGGCTACACATCCATCAAGAACAACGATGTGGTAGTTTTTAACTATCCAATGGAAGGTTTTCGCCCAGTTGATAAACGCGAGAACTATATAAAACGATGTGTTGCCATTCCGGGAGATGTTTTGGAGGTAAAAGAAAGCGTGCTTTTTATCAACGAAGAAGAAGCCTACCAACCAGAGGGCAGTCAAACCTCTTATGATGTTGAAACGGATGGAACAGGATTTAATCAGCTGGTTTTGCGTAAGTACGACATAACCGAAGGCGGTCGCGTTTCTAATAAGGGCGATTTTACCCTCACCATGACAAAAGAGGCGAAAGAGAACATTGCCAAGTTGAATAACGTGAGATTGGTGGAGCCAACCATAGCGGAAAAAGGAGCCTATGCCGAATACATTTTTCCAAATTCGGATGCAGAGTTGAGGTCAACCAAAAACAAGAAGTTCTTTTGGAATGTGGATAATTTTGGGCCAATAACCATTCCTAAGAAAGGCGCAACAGTTGAATTGACCACCGAGAATCTTCCAATCTATGAGAGGCTGATTGTCTTTTATGAGCACAACGATTTGAAGATTGAGGAAAATAGAATTTACATCAACGGGCTGGAGTCCAATTCGTACACTTTTCAAATGGATTACTATTTTATGATGGGAGACAACCGCCACAATTCGGCCGATAGTCGTTTTTGGGGATTTGTTCCAGAAGACCACATCGTTGGTAAAGCCGTTTTTATCTGGCTTTCAATAGATAAAGATGCCACCAAATTGTTCGAGAAAATCCGTTGGAGAAGAATCTTCAACCTGATTGACTGATTCGGTATCGAACCTTCAAGTTTCATATGTGTTGCAGTTGGTAGACGCATCAGCATTTAATAAGTGCGTAGAAAACGAATTCACAAGTTTTGTGAAAACAGAATTGGTATTGGCACCATTTTGGCCATTTTAGCGTTTCACGAGAAGAAAATATTTTGAACATGAGAAGATTGACTGTTTTGATTGTAACGCTGGGGTTTCTCGCCTCAAATGTTGTTGCCCAAAGAACCATCAAAGAAGAATACAAGCTCAAATTTGACGATGTGTTGAATTTGATGGAAACCAAGTATGTGGAGCATCCAAAGTTTGAAATGCTGATTGACGAAGCAATTGTGGCGATGGTGAAGGAATTAGACCCTCACAGCGAGTATATGACTGCTGAGGAATACGAGAGAATGAACGAGCCGCTTACTGGAAATTTTGAAGGAATTGGAGTTCAGTTCAATATTTTGAAAGACACAATTGCCGTTGTTTCCTCAATCTCAGGAGGGCCATCCGAAAAACTTGGAATCCGATCAGGAGATAAGATTGTGATGATTGAGGATACGGTTGTGGCAGGAATTGGCATCACCAATAATGATGTAATAAGTAAACTCCGTGGAGACAAAGGGACTAAGGTCATGGTAAAAATCTATCGAAGAGGAGTGAAGGATTTGATTGATTATACCATCGTTAGAGATAAGATTCCGATTTTCAGTGTAGATGCGGCTTACATGCTCAACCCAGAAATTGGTTATGTAAAAGTGAACCGTTTTGCACAAAGCACCATGGATGAGTTTAATGAGGCCATGGACGAGTTGGTGCCATTGGGGATGAAGCATCTGGTGCTTGATCTTAGAGGAAACTCTGGTGGATATTTGAATACAGCAATCGAACTTTCTGACGAGTTTTTGGAGGATAAAAGCCTCATCGTTTATACGGAAGGTGCTTCAAACCCTAAACGTGAGAATTTCGCAACATCAAGAGGTCGATTTGAAAAAGGAAAGTTGGTCGTGTTGATTGATGAAGGCTCAGCTTCTGCAAGTGAGATTGTTTCAGGCGCAGTTCAGGATCATGACCGAGGACTAATTATTGGCCGCAGATCATTTGGTAAAGGATTGGTGCAGCGACCGTTCAAACTTCGTGATGGTTCGACCCTGAAACTAACCACCGCGCGTTATTACACACCAGCTGGTCGCTGCATTCAGCGCCCGTACGAAGAAGGGAATGATGAATACCGCAAGGAAGGCCAACGCAGACGTGATAACGGTGAGTTGTTCAGCATGGATAGCGTTCATGTTGATGACCATGAGGAATATTTCACCGACAACAAACGCGTAGTGTATGGTGGGGGCGGAATCCTCCCAGACGTTTTCATTCCACTAGATACCTCAGAAAACTCAGCTTTTCTCCGAGATCTTTTGAGCAACGGACTTTTCTATCAATACATCAACGAGTATGTGGATGCGAATCGTGAAGAATTGAATTTAAAATATCCTGATTTTGAAACATTCGATGCCGATTTTGCGATTGAAGGCAAGTTTATGGATGAGTTTTTCGCCTTTGCTGAGAAGGAAATGAAGCCTGGTAACAAAGGATTGAACGAGCTTCTTGATGTGGATGAGATGGAAGCTGTGGCCGAAGTACTAGATGAAGCTGGTGTTGATATTGAAGAAAAAGACTTCGCCACCAGAAAGGCGGAAGGCATGGAAACTTCAGGGAAAATCATCAAAACAAGATTGAAAGCTTTGCTAGCCAGAACTCTTTGGCAAACCGAAGCCTTCTATCGCGTTTTCAATGCGGAGGATGATGCCGTTCTGAAAGCCATCGAATCTATTGACGACAAGACTTTTAGGAGGTTGAAATTATCCTACAACTAATGAGAAAAGAAAAGGCCCGAAAGGGCCTTTTTTGATAATCAAAGTTTCAGTTCAGGAATTACTTCGGATGATAGATTTAATGATTGTCCGCTTGTTTACCCAAAATCCCCAGCCTGCATCGAGACCTAACAGGTTTTCGAAACCTGTTAGGTCTGGGCCAGCAGACAGTTGCCTTGAATTTCGTGCATTGGGGAAAGTTGCGGATAATCATAATAGATTTTATCCGCAGTCGCGTAAATCTCTTGCTTGTTCAACGTCATTCTCTTGGTCTGCTGATTCACGTAGAGTTCCTTCCTTCTTTTTAACTGATACAATCTCGAAATAATCCAGCAATTCCTTAGCAAGAAAATGCTACACATAACTCGTTTCCAATAGATGTTGTTTTAGCCCTCGAAACTAACCACTCCCCCTATTAATTAACGTGAGCCCAAATAATTAGACGCGATGATGAATATTTAGACGCGATAAATCGCGTCTCTACGAATCAAATCATCTCCACACTTCGCTTCAAGAATTCGCTAAGGTCTTTGCCCTTCAGCAATCCTTGACCAAGAAGAGCGAGGTCGCAAAGCTGCTTCGCTTTCTTGTCCTTGTTTTCTCCTTTGCTACGAAGGATTTCGCCCACTTTTGGGTGATTGGCATTTACAACCAAGTTGTACATCTCAAAACCGCCCATTCCCATCATGCCGCCTCCACCGTTCATCTTTTGCATTTCTGCCATTCTACGCATGAATTCTGGTTGCGTAACGGTAACCGGCATGTCGTTCTCACTCAAGTTCTCAAACTGAACGGTGAAGTTCCTCTTGCTTCCTTCTGGATTGGCCTGAGTTTCGAAAATCGGCTTCAGTTTTTCCTTTTCCTCATCGCTGAGTTTGCTCGGAGCCTCTTCGCCTTTGTTCACCAATTTCTCAACGGTATCGGCATCCACACGTGCAAACGTGCTGTTCTCCAACTTCTGCTCCAACTGATTCACGAAATGCGAATCAAACGGACCGTCCATCACCAATACATCATACCCCTTTTCGGTAACGCTGTTGATGTACGAATGCTGAACTTCCGTGTCGTTTGTGTAGAGGTAAACCAACTTGTTTTCCTTGTCGGTTTGCGCTGCGGTAATGTGCTCTTTGTATTCCTCTAGGGTGAAATACTTTCCTGCCGTGTTCTTAAACAACCAGAATTTGGCAGCACGCTCGTAGAACTTATCGTCAGAAAGCATTCCATACTGAATGAAAATCTTGATGTCGTCCCACTTGCTTTCGAAATCGGCACGGTCGTTCTTGAAAAGTTCGGCCAGTTTGTCCGTCACCTTTTTGCTGATGTGGCTGCTGATCTTCTTCACGTTGCCATCGCTCTGCAAATAGCTTCGCGATACGTTCAACGGAATGTCTGGCGAATCAATTACACCATGCAATAGCGTGAGGAATTCAGGAACGATGTTCTCCACATTATCTGTAATGAAAACCTGATTGCTGTAGAGCTGAATTTTGTTCTTCTGAACTTGAATGTTCTCCTTAATCTTTGGGAAATAGAGGATTCCAGTCAGGTTGAACGGGTAGTCAACATTCAAATGAATGTGGAACAACGGCTCATCATACGTTGCAGGATACAACTCGTGATAGAAGTTCTTGTAGTCCTCATCGCTCAACTCGCTTGGCTGCTTTGTCCAAGCTGGAGAAGTATTGTTGATGATGTTCTCTTCGGTAATCTGAACGTCCTCACCAATCTTCTCGCCCTTATCATCACGCTTGGCGTATTCGGTTCGTGTTTTTGTTCCGAATTTGATGGTAACGGGAAGGAATTTGCAGTATTTGTCAAGGATTCCTTGAATACGTGCTTCTTCCAAAAACTCCGTGCTATCGTCAGCAATATGAAGGATGATGTCGGTTCCGCGTTCCTTTCTATCATGTTCAGTAAGCGTGTAATTCGGACTTCCATCGCATTCCCAATGAGCCGCTTTCTTACTCTTTATGTAGCTTTTGGTGATAATTTCTACCTGCTTTGCCACCATGAAAGAAGAGTAGAACCCAAGTCCGAAATGGCCGATAATGGCTTCCGACTTGTCTTTGTATTTGTTTACGAATTCTTCCGCTCCTGAGAACGCAATATCGTTGATGTATTTGTCCACTTCTTCGGAACTCATCCCGATTCCGTTGTCCTTGATGGTGATAGTTCCTGCTTCTTTGTCAAGCACAATCTCCACTTGAAGTTCGCCCAAGTCGCCTTTGAATTTGTCGATGCCGCTGAGCGTTTTCAGCTTCTGCGTGGCATCGGTGGCGTTGGCTACCAACTCACGAAGGAAAATCTCGTGGTCTGAGTAAAGGAATTTTTTGATGATTGGGAAGATGTTCTCCGTGGAGACATTGATTGTTCCCTTTTTTGTTTTGTCTGTAGTATCTGTTGCCATTCTTTTGAGCTTTTAGCTGTTAGGAATTAGGTTTTAGCTTTTGTTTGCTCCCCAAATGTCAATAGCTGTGCCATCGACCTAAAACGGAAGGGTTGTCAGTTTTGAATGTCAATGGAGGCGGCTTGAGGTGACAGGATTGCAGTGGAATCGCATCCTTATGTCACATGACAAAATTGGTTCGCAAAGCAAACCACAAGTTTTTGAGCTTTATCCTACAAATACAACTCTCAGAAAAAAAATGGAGTAAGGAGGCGATTTTATAAGCGGAAAACTTCCGACTTATCATTTGCGAGACAAATTCATTAAAAATTCACCACCCGTTTCAGAATCCATGATAAAAGACACAGCGGAATCTGTCAATTTGTGAACCTTTAAAGTTGTCGTTTCAGGCGTGACCTTGTCACTTCTCTCACCATCCAATTTCAGGACAGAATCTTGAAAATCCCATGAGCCGGCAATAAAGTATTCTTTCGCGGTGAGTTCAAAACTACTATCTTCATTAATTACCAGCGAAAAACCTTGAACTAAAGAATCAGCTGGTGAGTCATCCAAATACACCGCATTTGTATATACCCATTCCCCAATTAATACTTTTCCATCAAATTGTCCAAAACAAACGGAAGGAATTGCGAACGCGATAAAAATGAATAGCTTCTTCATGATACCAAAGTTAGAATTTAGTAATGACCTACTAAACATAAAATTAATTAAAATTAATTTTCCGTTGGCTAGAAGCAAGTCAATTGCTTTCTGTCCAAGAATAATACCATCAATTAAGTTCAAATTTATAAACAACCGCAGTAGTTTCACCGCCTTTCAATTCAGTTCGGTGTCCAAATAGATGATTTAGACCATAACTTGCCTTTTAAGGAATGTGTATTAGAATCTAACTTAATCTTAAAATGAGCAATCCCAACGCCAACATCAAAGAAGGCTTCTATTCCAAGCTTTTTGCGCGGTTTTACGACCCGTTTATGGAAGGCATGGAGCAAAAAGTATTGGGGCGTTACAGGAAACAGTTACTCCTACCACTTACAGGAAATGTGCTGGAAGTTGGCTCAGGAACAGGCATCAATTTCAAGCTCTATCCCAAAGGTTGCCACGTGATTGCCAGCGAACCATCCGAACACATGCTACGCTATGCCACCGAACGCTTGCAAACCGAAAAGGTGGAAGCAACCATTGAGCTGGTACTAGCAGGAGTGGGTAGCGAAGCGTTGGAGAAACACGTGCCCAAAGATGGGTTCGATGCCATTGTTTGCACGCTGGTTCTGTGCACGATTCCAAATCCTGAATTGGCCGTTGCCAGCTTCAAAAAATGGTTGAAACCAGATGGAAAGCTTATCATCTTGGAACATGTGCATGCACACACACAGCCTCGCAAGGCTATTCATTCCTTTTTGAATCCTGCTTGGAAACATTTTGCAGAGGGATGCAACCTCACCCGAAATACAGCCAAAATGCTGCAAAATTCAGGATTTGAGGCAGAGTGGGAGCACGACTTCGTAAAAGTGATGCCGTTTCATGTGGCCGTTATGCGGTTGAAAGCGGGGTTTCTCTAACTCACTCAGTCAAGTTAACTCACCCCACTGGCCCTCATCATGTAGGTAACCCTTCGGTAAATGTCACTAGAAAGGCTAACCTTTCATCTCCTGGTCTTTACGATTTTGAGTTTACCCAAAAAGGCAATTACCGCCTTACATGGGGAACGGACGAAGGACTTTTCAAAACCTTTCATGAACCGTGGGCCGAATATGTAAACAACGGGCAAGAAGTTTCTTTTCTTGCCAATCTATCGCTTACCGAATTCCTCAATCTAGATTTAGCCAAACCAGTGCGTGTGCACGGCATGGTCGGTTTTATTAGAGATATGGTGGTCGAATTCCCGTTGGTATATCCTATTAAGGTCACCATTATCAAACGCAACTAGCACGCTCTTTGCTATATTTAGGAAAAATATAGCCATGAAATACTTTTTTATCCTTTGCTTATCGCTTTGCGCGGTGCATTCTTCCGCACAAAAAACATACGATTTTGTAGAACTAACCGATGGAGATACCATCATAGGCAACGTTTGGGGCGTAGAACCAACGCAGCTTCGTTTTCAGGCAAAAGGACAAGAAAACACAACGCTTATTGCCTTGCAGATGGTAGAATCGTACTCCTTTTACGGAGAGATAAGACAACCGGACCGCACAATGCAGATAAAAGAGAGTCTAATTGGCCAACAGTTTCCGGAAGAAGAGAAGCTGCATATTGCAGGATTAAAATTGCAAAAAAGCGCAAACCTGTTTTATACTGGCGCAGCCATTACAGTCATTGGTGCGGCCGGGTCAATAGTTGGATCCGTCATCGCCAAAGAAAATCCACAGGTCGGCAGCACCGTCAGTTATGTAGGAGCTGGACTCGCTGTAGTAGGCGCTTTGGTTTCTTTGTCGGCATTCATTCCTATATCAGAAGCGGGCATCCAATTACAGAAAATCAAGCTCGGCAAGTAGCAAAAGCCCCGATGGAAATTCCAATGGGGCTTTTCTTTTTGTCATTCCTGAAAACGAGGAATCTCAACCTCTTGGCAGCCTCTACTGAAGTAAAAGCACCATGCAAGTCTTGCAAGAGAGGGGAAAAGCCACGCTTCAGCGCGGCTGGGGGTGAGTTAGAGAAGCATCCGGCAAAAACTTTAACTCACCCCCTGGCCCCCTCTCTTACAAGAGAGGGGGAAAGCTCCGTTTACGGAGCTGGGGGTGAGTTAACTTGAGGTGAGTTAAATTAAACTCAAAGACACACCACCGACTGCGCATCGCTCATCGAACCGACTCCACCGCCATTGATGCCAAAGAAAGTTGCATAGTAGGTCATGAGAGGCGTGAGAGCCGTAAACTCCTTTCTTCGGTTCTGATTGAAGTCGATAATGGTCCTTTCCATCTGAATAGGTTGTGGTATTGGAGACGGAGAACCAGGTGTAGGAATAGGCGAAGAAGACTCAACCACCAATTGTCCAGCCGTATTGATTTTTACGTTGCTAGGTAATGGTGCCCCTTGGGTGAGGATACATACATACGTTTTTACACCAACCTGTGCTGTACAATCGGCAATCAATGTGCCCGATACTTCATCCGCGTCACGTTTAAGCGTTACACCCTGAATCTTAAGCGGTTTTGCAACCTCACTGCTGTGCGACTTGCTCGGTTTGTATCCAGCTAATATCACTACATTCTCATCGCCATTTACCAACGTGTTTACATAAGTAGCCGTTTCTACAAGAGCATCTATCAGAGCTGTGTTGGCCGCATTCCAAGCAGGTTGTTGTGCAGAACCCCCATTTTCATACAGACCGCGCTTGGCCGTAAAGTTGTTTATCAGCCCTTCAAAAATGGCCGCAGTAATGGGCGGAGCCATGAATATCGTTGGATTTCCATAGATTCCATCCTTTATTCCCGTAGCGAATATGGGACGTTCGGCAATAGGGAGTTTTTTAAAGGATAGAAGGCATTTAATAACAGTCATGATGTTGAATTTTGATTTATATTTAGATTGGTTTTTTACGGTCGGTAGGGTGGTTAGCGTTAATTACTGTCCCAGTAGTCGAGATTGTCTTCCTAGTAGTTGAGATAATCTTCCCAGTAGTTGAGATAATCTTCCCAGTAGTCGAGACAGTCTTCCCAGTAGTCGAGATAATCTTCCCAGTAGTCGAGATAGTCTTCCCAGTAGTCGAGACAATCTTCCTAGTAGTCGAGATAGTCTTCCCGGTAGTTGAGATAATCTTCCCAACAGCCGAGACAATCTTCCTAGCTGCCGAGACAATCTTCCCAGCGGCTGAGATTATCTTCCCAGCGGCTGAGTCAGTCTTCCGCGCTCGTTAGTCAGTAATTGTTGCTATTCAAAGAACCCGCTACAAATGTGCGGGGTTCATAGATGT
>Ga0105051_10004090_pt1 | contig 17168 bp, 16 predicted proteins | sample FRY02_FD_78383 | JGI IMG/M metagenome (GOLD analysis project Ga0105051, IMG submission 78383) | Freshwater microbial communities from Lake Fryxell liftoff mats and glacier meltwater in Antarctica - FRY-02 (megahit assembly) | ecosystem: Environmental > Aquatic > Freshwater > Ice > Glacier... | reverse complement strand
GGGGGGGGGGGGGGGGGTGGGGGGGGGGGGGGGGGGGGGGGGGGGGGGGTGGGTATTTTGGGCGATCAATTGGAAATGGATCGGGGTGGTGAGTGGGGTGGGGGTGTGGGCGATGGGAGGGTATCTGGCGGTGTATTTCGGGTTGTGGGGGGCGTTTGCGGCGACGGCGGGGAATCCCTGGCGGCGGAAGGAGGCGGAGGGGGAGGCGGAGGGGGAGCGGGATGCGTTTCGGGAGGCGCTGCGGGCGTTGGGGTATGCGTCGGTGTTAGGACTGTTCTGGTGTGGGCTGGAATGGGTGCGGGGGTGGATGTTGACGGGGTTTGGGTGGAACGGGTTGGGGGTGGCGTTTCACGAGACGCCGGTGATCGCGCAGTCGGCGGAGTTGGTGGGGGTGATCGGGTTGGCGTTCCTGCCGGTGTTTCTATCGGCGGTGTTGTTGCAGGTGTCGGTGCGCCTGTTTCATGAGGCGCGGTCGGGGAAGCTGCGTCCGCACTGGGATTTTGGAGGGACGGCGATCCTGCTGGTGGCGGTGGTGGTCTTCGGGGTGTGGAAGCTGCAGCATTTGCCGAAGGGGGAGGTGCTGCCGCTGAAGGTGTTGCTGGTGCAGTTGAACATTCCGCAGGATGCGAAGGAGGTGTTGTGGCCGCTGGAGCAGGTGCATGGAGCGTATGAGGAGGAGACGCTGAAGGGGTTGGCGGCTTTGGAAGAGGTGAATGCGGGGAAGGCGGAGGAGGGGATCGAGAGCGGGGAGGAAGTGACGCTGGAGGGGGTGGATTGGGTGATCTGGCCGGAGTCGGCCTTGAAGGAATGGCTGTTCGTGACGGAGGACGGGCAGCAGGCGATGGGGCTTTTCAATCGGGAGACGATCGGGCGGGTCATGGAGGCGGGATCGTTCACGTTGATGATGGGGCTCAACGAGATCGAGGCGGAGGAGCAGGGAGAGTTGTTGGTGGGACGGGAGGACGGGGAGTTCTACAACTCGCTGATTGCCCTGCCGCCGGGAGGGGAGGAGGTGCTGAGCTATCGGAAGCATCACCTGGTGATTTTTGGGGAGACCATTCCCTACGTGGAGCAGTTGTCGTTTTTGGCCTGGCTCTTCGAGCAGTCGGCGGGGGTGAAGTATGCGGGATCGTTCGGGGTGGGGGTGGGATCGGAGCCGTTGCGGATTCCGCATGAGGCGGCGGAGAGCGGGGAGGTGGCGGTGGTGCCGAGCATCTGTTTCGAGGACACCGTGCCGCGCCTGTTGCGGAAGGTGGTGTTGGCGGGGGGGCAGGTGATCGTGAACGTGACGAACGATGGGTGGTTTCGGGAGAGTGAGGCGGCGGCGCAGCACTTTGCGAATGCGCGGTTCAGGTGCATCGAGCTGCGGCGACCGATGGTGCGGAGTGCGAACACGGGGGTGACGGCGGTGGTGGGGGTGGATGGGCGGGCGACGGACGTGGTGACGGGGGAGAAGCGGGTGTTGGTGGATGAGGCGGGGAGTCATTTCACCCGGGGGAACCTCTACGCGACCGTCTATGTGCCGGTGGCGGGGGAAATCACGCTGTATGCGCGGTTTGGGGACTGGTTTGCGGCGCTGGGGCTGGTGATCGGAATGGGTTGGGGGGTGACGAGGCGCTTGCGGCGGGGTTGAGGGTCTGGCAGGTTCGCGGCCACATGGCGGTTGGTGATGTCAAAGCAGTGTTGCAGTATGTACCCCTCTTTCGGGGGCGCTTGTTTGTGGTGGTGTTCGATGAGGATCTCCTGCCGGAGCCGGCGGTGGCGGAGACGCTGCTGGACCTGTATGCGTTGCAGCAGATCGGGGTGCGACTGGTGATCTGTGTGCTGGGGGGGGACGTGGCTGATCTGGCGGATTGGGCGACGGAGATGGAGCTGAAGTTTGATCGGGTGGTGATGGGGCCGGGGGAAGAGGGGTGCGCGGAGAGATGTCGGGAGATTTTGGGGCGTGGGCAGGCGGCGCTGGTGGATTGCGCGGGGAAGAAGTCGTTTGATCCGGAATTGGTGGCGGTGGCGCGTGGGTTGGGGGCGACGAAATTGATCTCGCTGGTGAACGGGCCGGGGGTGTTGCACGAGGAGCGTCCGCTGCACGCGGTGGCGGTGCGGGAGGCGCAGCGCATGGCGGAGTCGGGGAGCGTGGTGGGGGCGAAGTTGCTGGCGGGAGCGGCGGCGGCGTGCGCGGCGGGGATTCCGCGGGTGCATGTGCTGGACGGGCGTGAGCAGGGGGTGTTGACCGATGAGTTGTTTTCGAACGAGGGGGTGGGGACGATGGTGCACACGGACGCGTATAAGGAGATCCGCAAGCTGCGGGAGGATGATATACCGGAGTTGTTGGCGATGGTGGGGCGCTCGGTGCGGGCGGCGCATCTGGTGCCGCGCGATTACGTGAGTGTCGTGGAAAAGGCGGAGGACTTTTTGGTGCTCAGTCTCGATGACAACGTGGTGGGCTGTGTGGCGCTGCACCGTTACGAGGGGGCGGGGGAGGTGGCGTGTCTCTATGTGAAGCAGAGTCACGAGGGGTTGGGCTATGGCCGGGAACTGGTGAAGGCCGCGGAGCAGAAGGCGCGGGACGCGGGGCTGGGGAAGGTGTTTGCGCTGACCAACCGGGCCTCGCAGTTTTTTGACAAGCTGGGGTATCGGGAGGTGGGGGTGGCGTGTTTGCCGGAGGTGCGGAGGGAGCGGTTGGAGGCGAGTGGGCGGCAGTCGGTGGTGTTGGAGAGGGGGGTTTAGTTCCGGGTGGAGTCGGAGGGGGCTTCGGCGAGGAGACGGTGGAAGGGGGAGAGGTCGCGGAGGGTTTCGACCCAGAGGTCCTGGTCGTGGGCGTGACCGAGGAGTTGGGCGGAGGGGGCGGCGGTGATCCAGGCGTCGCGTTTGATTTCTGATTCGAGTTGGCCCTCGGACCAGCCGGAGTATCCGACGAAGGCGCGGATGAGGGTGCCGGGGTTGCTGGCGTGTTTGACGGCGTCGTGGGCGGAGAGGCGGGTGGCGAAGCGGAGGCCCTTTTCCTCGGTCCACCAGAGGGCGCTGAAGGTGAGGTGCTGTCGGGCGACGGGGCCGCCGACGTGGACAGCGATGCGGGCGAGGGAAGCGAACTCCTTGTGGTTGAGAAAGTCGCCGACCTGATGGCCGGAGGGTTGGTTGAGAATGAGGCCGTAGGCGCCTTCGAGTTCGTTGTGATCGGCGATGAGGATGACGGAGCGGTTGAAAATGCCATCGGTGAGACTTGGGGCGGCGAGGAGGAGCTTGCCCTGCAAGCGGAGCGGAGTTTCCTGTGACGGGAGGTCAGCCATACAGCACAAGTTGGCGAGTGAGGGGGTGGGCGTCAAGGGGGCAAGTGGCAGAGTTTTCGGGAGTTGAGGCGGGGGTTGCCAATTCGGGGTGCGGAGGCTAGGGAGGTGGGGTGAGCGAGCCGGGCCTGACTGCGGAAGCCAGAGCGCGGGCTCGGGAGGCAGGGGAGTTGGGTGGGAGGCTGGCGGGATTGTCGTTGCGGAAGCAGGTGCTGGTGTTGGCGACGTGGCCGTTTTTGGAACAGATCATGGGATTCCTGGTGGCCACGGTGGACCTGATCCTGGCCGGTCGGATGTCGGAGGGGGCGGAGCGGGTGGAGACGATGGATGCGCTGGGGCTGGGGGGGGTATGTGGGATGGTTGATGATGATCCTGCAGGGGGCGGTGGGGACGGGGGTGATGGCGCTGGTGTCCCGGGCGGCGGGGGCGCGGGATCAGGAAATGGCCACGAAGGGGCTTGGGCAGGGGCTGTTGGTGGGATTGGGGGCGGGTGCTCTCTCGGGGGTGGTGATTCGTTTGTTGTTAGGGCTGCTGGTTTCGAACTTCGGGTTGAGCGAGGCTTCGACCGGCTATGCGATGGACTATCTGACGACGCTTTGTTGGATCTGTCCGGTGGTGGGGGTGCTGTTGGCGGCAACGCATTCGCTCAGGGCGATCGGGGACACGTGGACGCCGTTCATGGCGATGATCGCCGTCAATTTGGTGAACCTCGGATTGAGTTCGTTGTTTGTCTTTGGGCCGGAGCCGTGGGGAGGAATGGGGGTGCGGGGGTTGGCGCTGGGGACGGTGTTGGCTTGGTTGGTGGGGATGGTGGTGGTGCTGGGGTTCCTGTTTTTCCGTGACGGGAAGGGGAAGGACGGCGATGTGGAGTTGAGCCTGCGGGGGTGTTCGTTGAGGCCGGATTGGCCGATGATGAAGCGGATCATGCGGGTGGGCGTGCCGCAATCGATGGAGATGTTCGGGATGTGGATGATTCACTCGGTGACGCTGCGTTTCGTGGCGGGGTTGGCGGGAGGCGGGGCGCTGGGGGCGCACATGATCGCGATCAGGGTGGAGTCGATGAGTTTCCTGCCGGGGTTGGCGATCGGGACGGCGGGGGCGGCGCTGGTGGGGCAGTATCTCGGGGCGGGGAATCCGGAACAGGCGGTGCGGACGTGTTGGCGCTATGGGGCGGTGTTCATGAGTGTGATCGGGGTGGCCTTCCTGGTCTGGCCGGATGCGCTGGTGCGGTTGATCGTGCCGGGGGAGGGGGCGGATGCGCGGTTGATGGTGGGGTTGGCGGGGCCGTTGGTGTTGCTTTGCGGGGTGTTTCAGCCGGTGCTGGCGACCGCCCTGGTGTTGAAATCGACCTTGCGGGGGGCGGGGGCGACGCGGTTGGTGATGCTGTATTCATTTTCGAGCATGCTGTTGTTCCGGGGCTTGGTGGTGCCGATCGCGGTGAGTCAGTTCGGGGTGGGGTTGCGGGGGATTTGGGTGATCATGTTCATCGATGTGACCTTGCAGGCGCTGTTGTTTGCGCGGGTGCATTTCCGGGGGCGGTGGGTGGAGACGAGGGTTTGAGGGTTCTGGTTATTGGAGATTGGTTATTGGGTTATTTTGGTGATGGGCGTGGTTCCTGAGAGGGGGGACGGCTTTCCCCTTCACAGGCAGGATGCCTGTGTCCCTTTCATTCGGGCTGGTAAGTGGGAGGTGGCTCAGTAGGATGCCGCGGTGTTCGTTGACCAGATCAGGATCATGGCGAAAGCCGGAGATGGCGGGAATGGCGTGATGTCGTTCCGGAAGGAGAAGTTTGTGCCGCGTGGTGGGCCGGACGGGGGGGACGGGGCGAAGGGGGGAGATGTGATCCTGCGGGTTGATTTGAATACGGACAACTTGAAGGCGTTTGCGTATGATCCGAAGTTGAAGGCGAAGGATGGGGGCCACGGGAAGAGCTACAAGCGGCACGGGAAGAACGGGAAGGATGTGATCGGGCGGGTGCCACCGGGGACGGTGGTGTACCGCTGTTCGGCGGCGACGGTGAAGGAGGCGGCGGATTTGGAGAAGAGTGACGAAGGGGTGGATTTGGAGCCGGTGGCGGATCTGCTGAATGATGGCGACGAGATTGTGCTGTGTGCGGGGGGGAAGGGAGGGAAGGGCAACTTCAAGTTTCGCAGTGCGGTGAATCAGGTGCCGGAGGAGTTCACGCTGGGGACGGAGGGCGAGGGGGGGATTTACTATCTGGAGCTGCGGCGGATCGCGGATGCGGGGATGGTGGGATTTCCGAATGCGGGGAAATCGACGCTGACCGGAAAGCTGTCCGCGGCGGAGCCGAAGGTGGGTTCGTATCCCTTCACGACGCTGGCCCCGACAGTGGGGGTGGTGGAGTTCGGCGGCTACAAGCGCTGCACGATCGCGGACATCCCGGGGCTGATCGAGGGGGCGCATGAGAACCGCGGACTGGGACACGAATTTTTGCGGCACATCACGCGCTGCCAGATGCTGCTCTTCGTGGTGGACATGGCGGGGAGCGAGGGGCGGGATCCGATTGTGGATGTGGAAACGCTGCGGACGGAGATCAAGATGTACGACGAGGAGTTGTCGAAATTTCCGTGGATGGTGGTGGCGAACAAGATGGATTTGGATGGGGCGGAGGAGAATTTGCAGGTGTTCCGGCAGCGATTTCCGAAGGTGGAGATCGTGCCGATTTCTGCGGAGAAGGGCGAGGGATTGGAGGAGTTGAGGGAAATTTTGTGTGAGAAGGTGGGGAAGGGGCCGAAGGGGTGAGGGTTATGTGTTATTTGTGAATGGTTATTGGGGAGAGAAGGAGATGAGAGAGGAGCGGGAGTTGGTTTTTGTGTATGGGGCGCTGCGGCGGGGGGCGGCGCATGGGTGGCGGATGGAGCGTGGGGAGTTGGTGGGGAACGGGAGGGTTGGGGGGCGATTGTTTGCGATTGATTGGTATCCGGGGGTGGTGCTGGGCGGGGAGGGGGAGGTGTTGGGGGAGGTGTATGGGGCGGATGAGCGGTTGCGGGGGGAGTTGGATGAGTTTGAGGGGATCGGGAAGGGCGGGGAGCGCGGGGATGAGTATGCGCGGGTGAGGGTTGGGGTGGGGATGGAGGATGGGAGCGAGGTGGAGGCGTGGATCTATGTGTATCGATGGGGGGTGGAGGGGCGGGAGGAAGTGGTGTCCGGGGATTGGGTGGGGTCGGGGATGGGTGGGGATGGAGAGCGGTAAGGGAGGTGGCCCTTTGGACTGCGGCAGCCTGCTGCCACTTTTCGGCTCGCAGCCTGCTGCGGCCGGGGCGTAGTGGGAGAGTGGGAGAATAGGAGATGGGGGGACGGGGGGGACGGGGGGGACGGGGGTGGAAGCCCGGCAGCAGGCTGCGGGGGTTCAAGGCTCAGCGGTGGGCTTCGGTGGCGAGGGGGGTGCCCATTTGGGCGTAGAGTTCGGTGCAGTGGGCGGAGTGTTCCAAGAGGTCGGGGGCGAGTTGGATGCGGCCGGGTTCGAAGAGGGTCATGGTGGAGGAGCCGCCGAATTCGAAGTAGCCTTTTTCGGAGCCCTTTGCGACGGGGGTGCCGGGGGTGAAGGTTTGTTGGATGGAGCCGACGTTGGTGGCGCCGATCTCGAGGAGGAGGACGGTGCCGAGGTCCTCGGTGAGGAGTTCTGTTAGAACGCGTTTGTTTTGCCAGAGGTAGGAGAGGTTTTTGCGCAGGGCGATGGGGGAGACGGAGTAGAGGGGGCCATTGAGGAGGCGGGGGGAGCGGGGGGTGCCGGCGGCGGGGAAGTGGAAGCGATGGTAGTCGACGGGGCAGAGGCGGGAGAGGACGAGGGGGCCGTCGGCGTAGCGGGCGGCGAGTTCCCCGGAGCCGAGGAGGGCGGGGAGATCGAAGGACTGGCCTTTCACGAAGACCGAGTTGATGGCGGAGGCCTTGGCGAAGCCGAGGTGGCGTCCATCGGCGGGGAAGACGGCGGGGGAGTCGGCGATGGGGCGGGCCCCGGGCTTGAGGGAGCGGCTGAAGAAGGCGTTGAAGGAGGGGAAGGAATCGGGGGTTTCGGCGAAGTCGGAGGGGTCGAGGCCGTATTGTTCGATGAAGGGGGCGATACGTTCGCGGCTGGCGGGGGTGCTCATGCGGTGGCCATAGAAGCGGGAAAAGCAGGCGCGTTTGACGAGGAGGTGGAGGACGGCGCGGCCGGGAATGGTTTCGTAGGCGCGGCGGAGCCAGGCTTCGCCGTAAATGGCTTCGGTTTCGAGTTGGCCTGTCTGGCGGTTGAAATAGCGAATCGGCTCCACGGGGTGACTTTGCCCCTTGCATGGTGGGGAGAGCAAGAGTACGGATACGCCCGATGCGAGGAACGAAGCTTATTGCCGGATTGGTGCTGTTGCTGGGCCTGGGGGCCTGCAAGGAAAAGCCGAGCGAGGTGGTGGTGACTGAAACGCGTGAGGTGAATACCTCCGATGAGGTGCCGAAGCTGATGGCGACCAGTCAGGAGCGGTTTCGGGGGGGGGCGGGAGCGCCGGCGGGGAAGAGTGGGGGGGGCTATTCCTTCACGAAGCCGGCCGCGTGGCAGCAAGTGGCGGCGACGGACATGCGATTGTTGAATTTCACGGCTGGGGAACAGGGAGCGGTGGAGATTTATTTGAGTGAGACGGGGGGCGGGATGCTTGAGAACGTGGGACGTTGGTTCCGGCAGTTTGCCAAGGAGGCCCCGACGCAGGAGGATTTGACTGGCATGCCACGGATGGTGGTGTTGGGCGGGGAAGGGATTTTGGTGCAAACCTCCGGCACGTTCAGCGCCGGATTTGGGCGGCCGGAGGCCCCGGGATTTGCCCTGGCGGGGGTGATCGGGCAGACCAAGGCGGGGGTATTGACGGTGAAAATGGTGGGGCCGGAGGCCGCGGTGCAGGGAGAAATGGAAGCATTCAAGGCCTTTTGCGCTTCCCTGCAGCCGGGTGAATGATCCGGGCCCCCCGCACCGTAAAACCAGCCCCAACGATGGACGACACAATCGCGAAAAAGAGCAGGCGCCCGATGAAGAGAGTACTCGATTTTTTGGCGGGATTTCATCTGGCCAGCGCGCTGATTCTGCTGCTGGGGATCCTGACGTGGCTGGGGACGTTGGAGCAGGTTGACATGGGGCTCTTCGAGGTGAAGAAGAAGTATTTCAGTGCGAGCACGTTCTGGGTGGTGCCGAAATACAACGGCTACACCGTTCCGATCATTCTGCCGAATGCCTACTGGGTGGGGATGTTGTTTTTCCTGAACCTGAGTCTGGGGACGATCTTCAAGGCGCGGTGGCGGCCGGCGACGATGGGAATCTTGATTGCGCACTTCGGGATTCTCTTCCTGCTGCTCGGGGCGTTTGTGACGCAGCATTTCTCGAAGCGCGGGAACATGGCGATCACGGAGGGTGAGACGAGCGATGTCGCGCAGGACTATTTTGATCATGTCATCGAGGTGACCGAGTTGGTGGACGGGAAGCCCGGGAAGGTGCACGTGGTGGAGACCAAGTATCTGAGTGATCTCGATCCGGAGGACACGCGGCTCTTTCGGATGGAGAACCTGCCTTTTGATTTGAAGGTGCAGGAGTATCGGGTGAATGCGCGGCCGGTCTCGACGGCGGAGAAATCGGCGCAGCCTGGATCGGCGGTGGTGGATGGTTACTTTTTGGATCCGCGGGAGCCTGCGGTGGATGCGGAGCGCAATCTGGGAGGTTGTCGGTTGACGGTGGTGGACAAGAAGGGGGAGTCGCTGGGTGCGTATTTGCTGTCGATTGCGAGTTTTTATCCCGTCACGGTCCGGGTGGAAGACAAGTTGTATTCGATTCAGATTGCGAAGAGCAGCTGGAAGATGCCGTTCAAGGTGCACCTGACGAAGTTCACGCACGAGTTCCATCCGGGGACGATGCGGCCGAAGCGGTTTGAGAGTGAGATTGAGCGGATCGAGGAGGAGCAGACCGAGCCGGTGTTTATCAAGATGAACGAGCCGATGCGGCGGGAGGGGTTCACCTTTTTCCAGGCGAGCTGGGGCCCGCAGGACGGGCCCCCGGGGAGGAAGTTGTTTTCCGTATTTGAAGTGGTGAGGAATCCGGCCGATAAGTGGCCGGAGTATTCGCTCTACATCGTGGCGGTGGGTCTCCTGCTGCAGTTCTCGATGAAGCTGGTTCAATTCATCATCCAACAAACCAAACGCAATGGCTGATCAATCTACATCGCAAGTGGGCCGCTGGGTGGCCTTCGCCCTGACGCTGATCGTGATCGGGTGTCTCTTCCTATTGGCGGTGCGAACCTTGTTGCCGGAGAAGAGCTTGGTGAAGGTGTCGACCTACGAGCCGTGGAGTGAGGAGGTGTTGGAGGCGGCGCGGGGGATTCCGCTGCAGGACGGGGGGCGGGTGAAGCCGTTGGAGACCTACGCGGGCTACAAGATGCTGGGGATGCGGGGGGATCGGCTGGTGAAGATTTTGGGGAAGGGCGGGGAGAAGGTGAAGATCACCCCGACGGCCTGGATCCTGGACGTGTTGTTTCGTCCGGAGGTGGCCATCGAGATGCCGACCTTCCGGATCGACAACTCGGACGTGGTGGAGTTGATCGGGATGAAGGCGAAGGCGAAGCGGGACCGCTACACCTATGAGGAAGTGGGCGCGGCGCGGGATGAGTTGTTTCGGTTGGGTGGGGAGTATGAGCAGCTGCAGCAGAACGAGGTGAAGCTGGATGCGGTTCAGAAGCAGACGCTGGCCCTGGCGCGGGCGATGCGGGACTTTGAGGCGCTGCTGACCTACTTTTCCTTTGCCCGAGCGGGGATCGAATTGCGCGGGGCGGGTGAGGAGGGGGCCTCGCAGTATCAGCGGACGAGCACGGTGATGGCCACGGCGGATGTCATCCAGCAGGTGTTGCAGGAAGCGCGGGACAGCGGCACGGCTCCGTCGGCGCATGTGCAGGACATTTTGCAGCAGATCACGGGTCACAGCAATGCGGCGAAGTTCGGGCCGAGTTTTCTGCCGCCGGCAGATGCCGAGCAGAAGGAGTGGGCGACGCCGGGGGCAAGAATTTGGAATGTGATGACTCGGGAGAGCGCGGATCCGACCGGGGCGGTGGCGGACATTGCGGGGATGGAGAACCTGGTGGCGAACGCGACCAAGCCGGAAGGTTTTGGAAAAGAGTTGATGACGTGGAGGGAAGGGATCGAGGGGCGTGCCGAGGCGCGGGGTGAGGGAGAGTGGGTGGGGCTGGAGTTGAGCTACAACAAGGGCAATTGGTTTTTTAATGCGCTGTTCATGGCGTTTCTGCCTGCCGCGCTCTGTGTGGTGCTGAGTTGGGTGTCGCCGCGATCGAGGTGGGGTCGGGTGATGGCGGTGCTGGTGTGGGTGGGGTCGCTGAGCGGACTGGTGATGCTGATCATCGGGATCACGCAGCGATCGATCGTCATGCAGCGTCCGCCGGTGGGGAACCTGTACGACACCATTCCGTTCATCACGTTGGCGGCGATGTTGGTGGTGCTGATCGTGGAACTGATCACGCGGCGGCGTTTGGCGCTCCTTCTTGCTCCCTTGGTGGGATTTGCGGGGCTGGTGATGGCGCGGTTGTATGAGTTCGGCGATCCGAATGATCCGATGGATCCGCTGTTGGCGGTGCTGCGGTCGAACTACTGGCTGACCATCCACGTGTTGACGATCACCTTTGGGTATGGCGCGGGTTTGGTGGCGGCGTTCTTCGGGCACATCTATGTGTTCCTGCGCTTGTTCAAGCTGGACGGCGGCGACAAGGCGTTGCGGCGTTTTCTGACGCGGGTGACCTACGGGTGCATTTGTTTCACCCTCTTGCTATCGCTGGTGGGCACGGTGCTGGGTGGGATCTGGGCGAATGATTCGTGGGGGCGATTCTGGGGTTGGGATCCGAAGGAGAACGGGGCGTTGATGATTGTGCTGTGGACGCTCTTCATCCTGCATGCGCGGATGGGTGGGATCTTGCGGGAGTGGGGGATCAATCTCTGCGCGGTCTTCCTGGCGATGGTGGTGACCTTCTCGTGGTGGCACGTGAATTTGCTGGGCGTGGGACTGCACTCGTATGGGTTCTCGGATTCGAAGAAGTTTGCGGTGTTTTTGTTCTATGGGATCGAGGGCGTGGTGCTGCTGTTTGGGATCGGGTATATGCTGGCGGAGCGGTTGGAGAAAAAGAAAGGGCTGAGCAAGGTCGCGGTGACTGGTTAGGGTTGCGGGATGGGTTCCCAGGGCTGCGCTCGGGACTCGCTGACCCTGGGCTTTGATGTGCCGCCCCTTCAGGGCAAGGGGAGGGGGCGCCCGGATGACTACAATTATTTTTTGACGAGTTCGACGCGGCGGTTTTGGGTGCGGCCTTCTTCGGAGCGGTTGTCGGCGACGGGCTTTTCCTCGCCGAAGCCGGCGGAGGAGAGTTGGTCTGCGGGGATGCCGAGGGAAACGAGGGTGGTGAGGACGCTTTGGGCGCGATTGGCGGAGAGGGTCTTGTTGTCATCGGCTTCGCCGGCATTGTCGGTGTGGCCCTCGATGCTGATTTTGAGGTCGGGGGCGGCCTTGAGCATGGTGGCGACTTCGGCGAGGGTGGGTTTGGCCTCGGGTTTGATGTCCCACTTGTTTGTATCGAAGTTGATGTGGAGGGTGACGAAGCCCTTTTCCTCGATCTCGTCCTTGAGTTCGTTGGCGAAGACGACCTAGGTCATGGCCTGGCGTTCGACGATGTTGAGGTCGTAGCTCTGGGTGGGGGAGGAGTAGATGCCGGGGACGAGTTGGATCCAGAATTCCTTGTCCTTCTGGATCACCTTGAGGGTGGTTTCGCCTCCGTCGTTGGGGACGGGTTTACGGGGGTCGGGGAGAATCCCTTTGCCTTTGATAAATGGAGCAACAGGATGTAGTAAGGACACGCGAGATGAAAACAATACTTGGAAAACTGGTGACCGGGGGGGTAGTCGCTGCGGCGCTGGCTTTCCCAGTGCTCACCGCAGCAGACGACGACAAGGTCCCGGTCGCCAAACTGAGCGACTGGAAGATCGGCGAGACTTTGCGCGGGGATGTCGTGAAAGAAGAGGACCTCGTCGGCAAGGTCGTGGTGGTCGAATACTGGGGTACCCGGTGAGGCCCCTGCATTGCTGCGCTGCCCCATCTGGTTCAGATGGACAAACGGTATCGCGACAAGGGGTTGGTGGTCATCGGTGACGAATGCCAGGGAAGCACGGTGGAGGACATCGAAGAGGTTGCGAAAGACAATCGCGTCGGCTTCACCATCACGAAAGGCACGACCCGGTCTCCCAGCATGCAGAGGATTCCACATGTGATCGTGTTTGCGCCTTCCGGCGAAGCTGTTTTTGCGGGGCATCCCGCGGACGATAATTTTGAGCGGGCTGTGAAAAAGGCACTCAAGGACGTTGGTGAGATCGCGAAAGAAGGCGATGAACCGGAAGTCGAAGAGGGCAAGCCGGTGATCGACGAGCGTTCCAGGACGAATGCCGAAGGCAAGACGATCCGTGCGGCCGTGCTGCGCGTGGAGGGAGACAAGGTGGTCTTCAAGATGAACGGCAAGGAGATCCCGTATCCGCTGGACAAGCTTTCTGAGGAGGATCAGAAGGCGATCACGGAAGCGACGGAAAAGAAGAGCGAGTAAGTTCGCACTTCGATTGATTTACAAAGGGGACCGTGCTTATCATTCGCGATACCAGATGTGACAACGAGCTTCATCAGTTGAGATTTGGTCTTGGATTTGAAATTTATTTGGAAATTGTCGGTTGGAAATTCTTAGCAGGTGGCCTCGGCGAGAAATGGCCCCGCATTCATTGAGGGCCATTCCCAGTTCAGCATGCACCATGCTGAACATTCTTGGTTGGAAACCGCCGCCACGGGTGGGGAGGCGGTTTGGGTGGATGGGGGGCGGGTCTTGGAGGGGAGAGGGGTGGAACCGCCGACGCCTCGCAGAGGCGCCGCTACGCGGGGGAGGGAGAGGGCTTGCGACCGGGGCGGTCAGGCCACTTTGTCGTCGTGGCCGGTGATGACGCGGGCGCCGGGTTTGTCGACGAGGTAGGCCCAGCCCCATTGGAGGAGGACGGCGAGTTTGTTGCGGAAGCCGATGAGGAAGAGGAGGTGGATGAAGAGCCAGGCGGCCCAGGCGAGGATGCCGCGCATCTTGAGGCGACCGGCCTGGGCGACGGCGCAGTTCTTGCCGATGATGGCCATGATGCCTTTGTCGCGGTAGCGGAAGGCGGCGCGGAATTCTGATTTGCGCCGGGCGTAGCGGGTGGTGGCGAGGCGTTGGTCCTCACGGAGGACGGCGGCGATGTGGCGGCCCATTTGCGAAGCGGCGGGGGCGAGGCCGGGGACGGGTTCGCCATCTGGGCCGGGGACGGAAACGATGTCGCCGGCAGCGAAGAGGTCGGGATGGCCGGGGATGGAGAGGTCGGGGGAGACGAGGAGGCGGCCGCCGCGATCGCGTTCGCCGGGGAGGCAGGCGGTGAGATCGGAGGCCTGCACGCCGGCGGCCCAGATGATGGTGGCGGCTTCGATCCAACGGCCGGTGTCGAGGTGGACGCGGCCGCTTTCGACTTCATCAACGCGGGCTTCGAGGCAGATTTCGACGCCGAGTTCCTCGAGGCGTTGCCGGGCATAGTCGGAGAGGTCGGGTTGGAAGGACTTGAGGATGCGATCGTCGGACTGGACGAGGAGGATGCGGAGGTCGGCGGGGTTGATGCGGCGGAAGTCTGCCTTGAGGGCGCGGCGGACGAGATCGGAGAAGGCGCCGGCGAGTTCCACTCCGGTGGGGCCCCCGCCAACGATGACGACGGTCATGAGGCGGCGGCGTTCGTCGGGATCGGCGGAGCATTCGGCGCGTTCGAGGCCGGTGAGGACGCGGCGGCGGATGGTTTGGGCGTCCTCGAGGGATTTGAGGCCGACGGTGTGGGTGGCCCAATCGTCCTTGCCGAAGAAGGAGGTGCGGGCTCCGGTGGCGAGGACGAGGGAGTCGAAGGGGTAGGAATTGTCGGCGGAGCGGGCTAGGCGGGTGTCGCAGTCGATCGTGGTGATGTCGTCGAGGAGGACGGTGACATTGGCGGCAGAGGAGAGGACGCCGCGGAGGGAGCGGGCGATGTCGGGGGCGGCGAGGGAGGCGGTGGCGACCTGGTAGAGGAGGGGTTGGAAGAGGTGGTGGTTGCGCCGGTCGATGAGGGTGACGGCGAAACGGGAGTCATTGGCGAGTTTCTGAGCGCAGGCGAGGCCCGCGAATCCGCCGCCGATGATGAGAACCTTCCTGGGACCGGGCATGGGCCGGGATAGTGGCACAGGAGGGGCTGGTCGCAAGGCCGGGGAGGGGATCTGCGATTCCCCGGCGCGAGGTTTGCCTTGGAGGGGGAGATTTGCCATGAGTGGGGGGCGGGGAACCGCCGGGACGACATGCGTTGCTTCTATTCTCAAGATTTCACACTCGACCTGCCGGCGGACCATCCGTTTCCGATGGATAAATACCGGGTCTCGAAGGACATGCTGCTGGATTCGCGGATCCTGAAGGCGGAGGAGATCGTGGAGGTGCGGGCGGCGGATGCCCATGTGCTGCAGCGGGTGCATGACCCGGAGTATTTGTCGAAAATCTACCATGGGCAGCTGGACCGGAAGGAGCAGATCCTGCTGGGGCTGCCGGTGACGCCGCGGCTGTATACAAAAAGCGCGACGGAGGCGGAGGCGACGCGGAGGACCTGCGAGGCGGCGCTGATGGAGGGGGTGGCGGTTTGTTTGGCAGGAGGGACGCATCATGCCTTTCGAGAGCATGGGGAGGGGTTTTGCGTGTTCAATGATGTGGCCATCGCGATTCGGGATCTGCAGGTGAAGCGGCCGGGGATCAAGGTGATGGTGGTGGACACCGATGCGCATCAGGGGACCGGGACGAACAGCCTGCTGGACAACGATCCGCGGGTGTTCACCTATTCGATTCACGTGGGGTCGTCGTCGCCGTCGCGCAAGGTGAATGGCTCGATGGATGTGGAGACGGTGCGCTATGTGGAGGGGGCGATGTATTTGAAGCAGTTGTTCACGACGTTGGCGGCGGCGCTGGATACCTTTCATCCGGACCTGGTGATCTGGGTGGCTGGTGCGGACAATCACAAGAACGACCGCTACGGGCAGATGATGTTGTCGCTGAAGGATCTGCAGCGGCGGGACGAGGTGTTGTTGGGGGCGTTTGTTAGGAACCGCATCCCGGTGGCGATTTTGTATGGAGGAGGATACAATCGGGAGCCGGAGTACACGGCGAAGATTCACCGGAACACGGTGGCGACGGCGAAGCGGATTGTGTATGAGTTTGGGAGGAAGTGATGGCGAGGTCGTATGCGATCGTGGGGGCGGGGGCGGTGGGGTTGTATTATGGGGGGCGTCTGGCGGCGGCGGGGGAGGATGTGCGGTTTTTGCTGCGGTCGGACTATGAGGGGATCCGGGAGCGGGGGTTGACGGTGGAGAGTGTGGATGGGGATTTCCGGTTGGCGGAACCACAGGTGTTTCGGGAGGCGGCGGAGATCGGGCCGGTGGATGTGGTGGTGGTGACGTGGAAGGCGACGGCGAACGGGCACTATGAGGAGGTGATCGGGCCGTTGCTGCATGAGGGGACTTGTATTTTGACCCTGCAGAATGGGTTGGGGAACACGGAGTTGCTGGCCGAGTTGTTCGGGGCGCGGCGGGTGCTGGGAGGGTTGTGCTTTGTTTGTATCAATCGGCTGGCAGCGGGCCTGGTGAAGCACACGGGGGGTGGGATGGTGACGCTGGGGGATTATGGCGGGGAGCAGGAGGCCTTGTTGGCGGAGTTGGTGGCGACGTTTCAGGGGGCGGGGATTGCGACGAAGGGGGTGGTGGATCTGGGGCACGCGCAGTGGGTGAAGTTGGTGTGGAATGTGCCGTTCAATGGATTGTGCATTGCGGAGGGCGGGATCGACACGGAGGTGCTGCTGAAGATGGAGAACGGGGAGGCGCAGGTGCGGGAGTTGATGCACGAGGTGCTCAAGGGCGCGGCGGCGCTGGGATATGTGATCGCGGAGGAGACGGTCGATGCGCAGGTGGCGCGGACCTATCCGATGGGCACCTATCGGCCGTCGAGCATGATCGATTATGTGGAGGGCCGGGAGGTGGAGGTGCGGGGGATCTGGGAAGAGCCGTTGCGCCGGGCGCGGGAGGCGGGGGCGGAATTGCCGGCGTGGGAGAAGCTGCTGGGACGGATACGGGGGAGGTTGAGGGAGCCGGTAGGGGAGTAGTGTGCAGAGAGCAGAGAGCAGTGTGCAGAGATCAGAGATCAGAGATCAGAAGGCAGAGGATCGGGAGGGGTTCGGTTGGGCGGTTCCTTCTTTACTGAGTTCCACCGGGACAGGTGGAAACCAACAGTCTTCGGCATGGATCAAGCTTTAACAATCTGACGGGTTGGTCCGAATACAGGGCTGAATTTCCAACCGACAATTTCCACGGGTCAATTTCCAGATAAATTCCAGTCATCAGGTTCCAAGGTGGAGAACGAACCGAAGGAAAGGCATCAACTCGGATTCTGGTGCCTGTCAGTAGCGATTTCGGATAAGGCAAGGAGCTTCAGCAGTTGAGATTTGGTCTTGGATTTGAAATTTATTTGGAAATTGTCTGTTGGAAATTTTTAGCAGGTAGCCTCGGCGAGAAATGGCCCCGCTTTCATTGAGGGTGGTGGAGCCGCCGACGCCTCGGAGAGGCGCCGCTACGTGGGGCGGGGGGGCTGGCGACCGGGACGGTCACGCCACGGGGGGGGAGAGCTCGGCTGGGCGGTTGGGAAACCGCCGCCACGGGGGGGCTGGCGACCGGGACGGTCACGCCACGGGGGCGGGCGAGCTCGGCTGGGCGGCGGGGAAACCGCCGCCACCGGGGGGCCGGCGACCGGGACGGTCACGCCG
>Ga0105051_10004089_pt1 | contig 17170 bp, 13 predicted proteins | sample FRY02_FD_78383 | JGI IMG/M metagenome (GOLD analysis project Ga0105051, IMG submission 78383) | Freshwater microbial communities from Lake Fryxell liftoff mats and glacier meltwater in Antarctica - FRY-02 (megahit assembly) | ecosystem: Environmental > Aquatic > Freshwater > Ice > Glacier... | reverse complement strand
GCGCGCACGACATTCTCGTCGAGGCCCGGCGGGAAGGTGTCGGACTCGACCAAGCTCTCGAAGCCGGCCTCATAGCCGCGCTGCAGGCGATCATGGACGGCGTCCATAGATGTCGATGCGTCGCTCATGGTGATTCTCCGAGCCCAGAATGATTCCGGGGCGTTGCTTGGCGTACCAGGTTTGAATCGGACCGTTTAAGTCCGATTAGGCTCGCACCATGCACAACGGCCACCCGCCTCGTCAAGGATGAAGACGCATAGTCTCCGTCGGTCCCTTGTTGAACGTGTGGCCTGCTGGTGCTAGCCGTGCCTCATGCCTGAGCTGCCCGAAGTCGAAGCGACCCGTGTCCTTTTAACGAAGCACACGCCGGGTCGGCGCGTCGTGGCGGTCTCGGGCGACCCGATGCCAGCTGGGCTTGAGGCGCTGATTGGCGCGACCATCGGTCCTTGGCGGCGCCGAGGCAAGAGGCTCGCCGCGCCGACCGAGGGCGCGGGACAGCTATCCCTTCACCTTGGGATGACTGGGAAGATCGTCGTCAACCCCGAGGCCGACCGCCGGCACGTCCGGGTGGGACTGACCCTCGACGACGGCACGGCCTTGGCCTTCATCGACACGCGCCGCCTTGGCGCGATGACGCTGCTCCCGGCTGACTTGAATCCGTTTGAGGGGCTTGGCCCCGACGCGCTTGAACTCTTGCAGGGCGCGAATGCTGGGGAGGCCCTGGCCGGACGACTCGCACCCGTGGGCCGGACAACAGCGTCGGCAACCCTGAAAGACCGCGCCCTCGACCAGGCGCGTATCGCTGGCCTCGGCAATATTGCGATTATCGAGGGGGCCCACCGCGCCAGCTTGCACCCCCACGCGCCGGTGGCCTCGCTGTCACCGAGCGACTGGAAGACCCTCGCCGACGGGCTCCTGGCGCACCTCACGGCCACGCTCGTTGACTGCCTCGCCACCGACGAGGTCCAGTACGTCTCGCAAGGCGGCCCGAACCCCTTCGGCGTCTATGGACGCGAGGGCGAGGGGTGCCCACGTTGCCCCGAAGCGACGATAGCGCGGCTCGTACGCGCCGGACGCCCGACCTTTGTCTGTCCGTGCTGTCAAGGCGGCTCCATCCATGCATCCGCATAAACGAATCGAAGACGATTCGCCCACCGGCCGAGGACTCCCAATGCACACCTCATCCCCTGCCCCCTTCGCGCGCCTCGCCTTGCGCATCGCCGGTATCGTCGGCGCCCTCGGCGTCGCGGCCGGCGCCTTTGGAGCCCACGCGCTCAAGGCCCAGCTCAATGAGGCCCAACTCGGCTGGTGGGCGACCGGCGCGCAGTACCACCTGATACACGCGGTCGTCCTCTTGGCGCTGGCGGTGCTGGCCTCTGTGCGGCCCCCGAGTAAGCCCCTGCGCGTAGCCTTTTATCTGATCACCGCCGGGATCGTCGTCTTCGCCGGGTCATTATATGCGATGGCGCTGACAGACATCCGGGTCCTCGGTGCTATCACGCCCATCGGCGGCAGCGCGATCATCGCCGGCTGGGTCGTCGCCGCCTTTGGGGTCTCGCGGACCGTGGCCCCCGACCGAGGCGACGCGCAATGAGCGGTCTCGACCTGACCGGCACCGTCGTCATCCGCGACCCGCGTAGCAAAGAGGCCCTCGCAGGTGTCGCGGCCGCTCTTGGTGGGCCTGCCACGCGGCTCGTCGTCATCGCGAGTGACCTCCGCGACCTCATCCCGAGGGCGTCTCAGGTGCTGGCCGGCGGCAACCGCGATCTCAAGCTGGTGACCGCCGAGGAGGATGGCGACGAGCCCCTGCCCGCCTTGTTGCGGGCGATCGAGGCCGCGGGGCGTGCCGAGGTCATCGTGCTGGGACCTGGGGCTGTCGCACCCCATGAGGACAACGCGGGGCATGTGCTGGTCCTCTCGGCCCTCGGCGCCGCGGCGCCGGGCATCGTGAGCTCGCTGCCGGGCGTGGGGCTTCACCTCGACGTCGGCCTCGACGCCTGTGACGGCCTACTCGGGCTCCTCACGGCCCTAGGGACCGCGCCCCCGACACACATCAAGTCCTCTTGTTTCCTCGGCCTGACGCCATCCGATGAGGCGCTCAACGCGCTCCTGGCCCTCGCCGCGCACCTCCCGACCGTCGTCTGGGACGCGGAGCCCGCCCGCATCGACGCATGGCAGAGCCACGGGATCGCCGCCACGACGTCGCTCAACGCGCTCGACCATGCGTTTACGGCCCTCAACAGCAGGCCTGGCGACGCGCCGACTACCATCATCATCAGCACGTCCGAGCGCCTCGCTGCGATGACGGCCCGGTGTCTTGGCCTCCCGGCAGAGGCACCCTTCGACCCGTCCCTTGGGGCCGCGCTGGCCTCCGAGCTGCCTCAGCACGTCGCGTTGACCTCGCCCCTCGTCATCCCCGAAGCGCCAGCCGCACCGAACCTCCCGCCACGGCATCGGCGCCAGATCACCGCCGCCGCGACCCTCATCCGCGAGGCCGGGCACGCCGTCCTCATCGCGTTAGGTGACACGGATCCCGCTCTCGGTCCGGTCCGTGAGGACGCCGCAGCACAGCCGTCCGTGCGCTGTATCACCACGAGAGAGCTCGCGGACTTCAGCGCCGGACAACGACTGGCCTCCACCGCCATTGCCAGAATCCACGCCAAGCAACCCGAGGCGCCCCAACCATTTGAGTTCCAACCACCCGAACTCGAACGTCTTCAAACCATCGCCCTCGCCGCGCTCGTCATGCGCCAACCGGCCCTCATCGGCGCCCAAGCGCTCACGATCGCCGCCGCTATGACGGGCCTAAAGCCTACCCCCCGCATCACCACGATGAGCGCTGGGCACGCCGCCGCGATCGCCGCCAAGTCGACCGGACACGTCCTCATTGGCCTCGAATCGAGCGCCATGGGTCGCCGCCAAGCCCCCCAGGCGCCGCCCCTGCCCCGCCTCTGCACGACCAGCGCCGCGGCCGAGGCCGCCTTCGACGCGCTCATCGACGCCAACTCCGCCGCCCTCGCCTACGAGGCTCGCTTCGTCGCCACCATCCCCACGGACTCGACCCGCGTGGTCCTCACAGTCGACCACCAGCCGGTCGCCTCCGCTTTTTCGTACGACGACGGGCTCGTCCGAATCGCCGGCCTCCTTCCGAGCGCCCACACCACCGCCCTCCCCGCTGAGTTCCAACGCATTTTGGCCCGCACCGCGACCCTCATGCGTGACCTCAATGTCCTGAGCTCCCTCCGTCTGGTCTTCGCGAGCCCACCTCTCGGAGCGCCTGCGCACCTAGTCGACGCCCACATCCGCCTTTCAAATCCGAACCTTTCATCCGTTCGCGGGTAGGCCCTACGATTTGATTGAAAGCACCGCGCGCCGGAAGTAGGGTACCGCGGTCCTGCGCGCATTGGCGCCGGCTCTCCCATGCACTGAACCGTCCGCCGACCGCATCCTTCGCGGCCCGGCGGCTGGCCCGTCTCACAGCGGGCAGACCGAGGTCGAAATGAAGCTGATCGCTACCGTCTCCCGAATCCTGATGGTCTCCTCCATCGTCGCCTCGCTAATCTCGGTCGGCGCCTGCGGTGACGATCCGCCCGCCAAGACGGACACCAGCGTCGCCGACACGACCGGTGCTGATACGGACGAAGACGCCGTCCAGACCGATACGGTCGAGGCCGATCTGACCGGACAAGACGTCGTCGACGAGGACGTCCCGACCGTCTGCGAGCACGCCTGCCTCGATCCACAGGGCCGCAACGATCGCCGCCTCTGCCCCGCCCCGGTGACAGACTGGCTCTGCACCGCCGGTTGCTGCGCCGAGGTCTTTAAGTGCGCCAACGACGACGACTGCCGCGCCGAAGGCTACACCAACGGCCAGTGCGCCGATGACCGCTTCGACTGCCGCTGCAATGTCTCCTCAGGCGCCTGCAGCACCTGGTTCTGCGGCGTCGACGCCGACTGCGAGTCGGGCGAGCTCTGCATCGCCGGCACCTGCATCGCCGACAACGACGAGGCCATCTCCCTTCGCCTCGTCGGCCCCGAGTCGGTCGTCCTGGCCGTCGGCTTTACCCACGATATGAACGTCGACGGCACACGCCCCGACGACGCGGGCCTCCTCGCCCGCGCCGTCACCGCGACCTTCGCCTCGGCCTCGGACGCTATCGCCACGGTCGACGCTGACGGCGTCATCACCGCCGTCGCCGTGGGTTCGACCACCATCACCGCCTCCCTCGAGGGTTCGGCGCCCGTGACCGTCAACGTCTCCGTCGTCAATATCGATGCGGGCGACGCCCTCACCGTTGTGGCCCTCACCGAGAGGACCCGCGAGCCCGTCGCCGGTATCTTCGTCGTCACCGACGCCAGCGGCACGGTCCTGACCACCGATGACATCCCGACCGACGGCGTCATCCGCTTCGCCTCGACCGAGGCCGGTCCCTTCGACCTCCACATCTTCGCCGACGAGCACGACTGGATCTCGTGGCAGGGCCTCGCGAAAGCGACGGTACTGCAACTATCGGTCGCCCTCGCCGCCTACGGTAGCATTGAGCTCGATATGGCCGCCGAGATCGTCGCCGAGAACACCATCTTGAACCACGTCGGGCTCATCCGCGGCGTGCCGGACTACGGCAACTACAAGTACGAGGGCGCTCTTGAGCTCGTCCTCACCTCGGGCGCGCTCAGCACGGCGCTCTTCGACTTCAGTCTGCCGGCCCTGCTCGGTGCCGACGTGAAGCGTTTCCTGGACCCCGACCACAATATCCCCCGCGTCAACGCCGCTGAGTCGCTCAGCGTCCCCGGTGGCGTGGTCTTCGGCCTCGCCGGCCCGGCCATCCCCGACTTCGCGCTGACGGCCCCCCGCGGCAAGATCGGCATCTGGTCCTTGGGCGGCAAGCTCGACATCAATGACGTCGCCGAGTACTCGGGCGCGATCGTCGATGCCCTCTCGGGCGGCAGCCTCGACTTCACGCAGATCGTCGGCGCGGTCTTCCCGCTGCTGCGCAACTTCTGGTCCGGCTACAACCCCGCCGTCATCGTCGCGACCGCCGGGGACCCCAGCGCTGTGGTCACGTACAACCCGGTCCTGACGACCCCGATGTCTTTCAACTCGGCGACGCTCATCCCCGCCCTGCCCGCGATCGGCACCCTCGGCTATGCCGACGCCCTCTTCCTCTTGGGCGGCGCGCAGACGAGCGACGGCTTCATGGTTCCCCTCGGCCTCAACGGCGGCGCCGACACCTCGGACAAAGAGACCAACCCCGCCGACGGTTTTGCCGACGCCGACGAGCGCACCCCCGCGCGCGACCCCTTCGCCATCCCCTTCGCGGCCCTTCACTCGGGTCTTCAGGGTCCGTTCACCCGCTTCATGTCGGTCGCCGTCGCGGTCAGCATCCCCGCCGGCAGCAGCGACCCGCGCCCCTCGGCTGGCTCGGCCACGCTCAGCCGCTTCGCCCCTGGCGAGAAGCCCCCGGCGGCCTTCACCGCCCCGGACTTCCTCGCCTTCCCCGCGACCGGCACCTTCAACCCCGAGACGCGCACCATCGTGTGGGCCGACGTCGACGGCGCTGATCTGCAGCGCGTCCTCATCAAGGGCAAGCGCGGCCGCCACTGGACCGTCTATGGCGCCAACAACACCTTCACCTTCCCAACGCCCAGCGACTTCGGCGTGACCGAGGACCGCCTCAACCTCGAAGCGATGGAGTCCTTGCTTATCAACAGCATCGATTTTGACGCGGCGGTCAATGCAGGCAATATCGGCAAGGCCTCGGGCACCCCCTTCGATCTGCTCTTGACGGTCGTGAACCGAGTGTCCTTCCTCGACGTGAGGAAAGCGCGCCCTGTAGCTCAATAATTAAGGACAGATGATGCTGCCAACGACGAACCTTGATGCCTCGCGGACCACTCATAACCATCCGCGTCCCTTGAAGTTCCTCGTGGCAGCGTCCCTCGCCTGTCTCTTCCCCGCGGTCGCGGCGTGTGACTCCAACACGCCGGCGGCCGAGGTCTGTAAGGCCAGCTCCTGCGCTGCGGCCCCGATTCCGACCTGCGATGGCAATAAGCGCCTCGTCTATGCGGCGCTTGGGACCTGCACCGAGACGGGCGGGACGGCTTTTTCCTGCGACTACCCCATCGTGCAGCAGCAAGACTGCACCGCCCAAGCCGGCCGCATCTGCAGCGGAGGCCAGTGCGTCACGCCGCTGCCCGTGCCCTGCGCCGAGGTCGTCTGCAATGACCCGCCGGCGCCCGACTGCGACGGCGAGACCGCGCGGATCTACGCGCCGAACGGCACCTGCGACCCCGCCATCGGACCGCTGGGGACCTGCGTCTACCCAGTCGACTCGACGCTGTCCTGCCCGACCCTTGGGCGCGAGTGCCGCGACGGCGGCTGCCCAGACCCAAGCGTCACCCCGTGTGACCCGAACCCCTGCACCGTGCCCCCCGCCGGCAAATGCGCCGGCGGCTCGCCCCAGCGTTATGCCGAGACGGGCACCTGCACCCGCGCTGGCACCGGCGTCACGGCCTACACCTGCGAATACTCCCTCAACGAGTTCGCGCCCTGCACGGGGACCACCCCCATCTGCGGTGGAGGCGCCTGCGCCAAGGCCACGCGCGCCCCGACAGCCGGCGAGATCGTCTTTCACGAGCTGCTCATCAATCCCCCGGACCAGGACGACCTCGGCGAGTGGATCGAGCTCTTCAACCTGACCCCCGACGCCCTTAGCCTGACAGACTGTCTACTTAAGGACGACGGCAATAACCGCTACACCTTCACGGCGGCCGATAAGCTGCTGGTCCCCGCGCAGGGCTTCGCGGTCATCGGTCGCTCGGCCGAGCGCGACGATAACGGCGGCTTTGTGCCAAACGCCGTCTACGCCAACTTCCAGCTAGGCAACAGCAAGGACGTCGTCGAGCTGATCTGCGGCGGCGTCACCATCGACCGCGTCGCCTGGGACAGCGAGACCTGGCCCGTCCGCTCGGGCGCCTCGATGTCGCTGCGCGCCGGCCAGACCAACGCCGCCGCCAACGACAACGCCAGCAGCTGGTGCCTCAGCAACACACCCTATGGCAATGGGCGGGCTGATGGCACCCCCCGCGCCGCCAATGGGACCTGCGTCACGCCCTGAGGGCTTGGTTCAGTGGTCGCTGGGGGTTGGTGGAGTGGTCGATCGGTCGTTGGGAAGTAGTCGGTCGGTGCTTGGGAAGTAGTCGATCGGTCTTGGTGGACTGGTCGATCAGTCGTCGGGGAGTGGTCGTCCTGCCCTAGTGGACTGGCCGCTTGAATGCAGTTTGTTGCACGCGATCGCCTTGGCCCTCTAGGAGGTCGGCCCCTAAGCGGCCATCTTTTCTGGAACCCGCAGCACACGATGCCGCGGCGGTTGGCCGCCGTTCATCCTCGTCCACGACTCAAACCTTGCATGACCTGCGGGTGTGTGTGTGACCTGGCGCATAGCACGGACACAGGGATATCTCCCCGACGACCTCCACGCACTCGTGAAAGAGCGCGGACTGCATGCCTCCCAGCTCTTTCAGGAGGCGGTGCGCTCCGAGGTGCGGAGGCTTGAATTGGTCGAGGAGGCCCAACGCTATGTCGACGAGCTGCTGGGCGAGGTCGGTCCGCCTACCAGCGAAGTAGCTGCCCGGGCGGAGGCCATCGTAAAGCGCTTGGAGCGTAACCTCGAACGGCGAACGGGCTGACCCAATGCTCGTCCTCGACTCGGGCGGAGTGAGCTATCTTGCGAGACGTTCGCGTGATGCGTTGGCCCTGCTCCAAGCGCTGCGCGCTCATGGGCATTGGCCACTCGCGGTTCCGGCCGTCGTCCTTATTGAGTGCACCCAAGGGCATCCGGGGCGCGATGCCCACGTGAACCGGTTTCTCAAGACCTGCGACGTCCTTGAGGCAGTCCCAGAACGGCTTGCGCGACGTGCTGCTCTGCTTCGCACCAAGGCGCAGAAGGGCTCTGCGGTCGATGCGCTCGTCGTGGCCTTTGCAGAACCAGCCAAAACTGTCATCACAAACAACTCCAATGATGCGCTTGTCAATCCCTGAGCCATATCCGAAACCCGAACGCCACAGCAAGCGCCTGAGGTCAGCGCAGCCGGTTCAGGGGTCGATCACCCCGGTGGTCCGCCCCGTGACGTGCTTCTCGGTGCGTGACCCAGCGCCCAGCGCATTGGGGTAGAAAAATTTCGGCACGAGAATAATCGTTAATCAAACGGCGACGTGGAGTTGGACTTGCCGCGCCCCTGGGCGGACGGCACCCGCATGCTGCGCTTGAGCCCCGACGCCTTCATCCGCCGGCTCGCCAGCCTGATCCCGGCCCCGGGTCGCAACCTCACCCGCTACCACGGCGTGTTGGCCGCCGCCTCTCCTTGGCGCGCCGAAGTAATCTCAAGCACGCCAGGGGCCGACGAACTGCATCGCCCACCGGCGCGGTTCGTCCCTTGTCGTTCTGCGGGTGAGGCACGCCCGCGGCGTGTCGAGTGGGCTGAGCTGCTCCGCCGCACCTGGCTCGTCGACGTGCTCCGCTGCGCCCGCTGCGGTAGCCGCCGCGTCGTCCTGGCCTCCATCACCACCCCCGACGCCATCGACGCCATCCTCACCCACCTCGACCTGCGGCCGCGCCCGCCGCCGCACCACGCGGACCTGCTCACCCGTCCCGTTCAGGTCACCTCGCAGGTCCGGTGACCGACCCAAGCCAACATGAAGCTCAGGACCAAACACTGAGGCCCGGCTCCGCCGAGGTCGCCGCACCCGTCCGCGCTGTGGTCGTGGGCGAGGCGGAATGTGTCAATGGACGGTGAGACCACCGTCATGAAGAAATAGGGAGCACAAGCTGGGGGTCGGGGCGGCGTCCCTTGCCGTTCGGCAGTCGGACGAGGGGGACGCGAGAGGGAGATGCGCTGTTGGCTTCGTCGGGGGCGACGAGGTCGGCAGGGTTGATTTCCGTTGCAGCGGGCGGTCGCGAAGCGATTGGGCGGCCTCGGACGAAGCGTTCGGGGTGGGCTTCGTAGGCGCTATCGAGCGCGGCTTGGCGCTTCGCGCAGACGTCGTCCACCTCGTCGAAGAACAGGTTGGCCGGCGTGTACAGCGCGATGCCCGCGTGGTGGTGGTCCTGATTGTACCAGGCGTAGTACGCGTCGCACCACGCGCTCGCTGCGCCGAAGCTATCGAATCGCAAGGGGAATTCGGGCTGGTACTTCAGGGTCTTGAACTGGCTCTCGATGTGTGGGTTGTCGTCGGAGACGCGCGGTCGGCTGTAGGACGCCGCGACGTTGAGCTGTTTGAACATCTGCGTCAGGCGGTACGAGGTCATGGGCGATCCGCGGTCGGAGTGGACGCACAGCGACGCTGGAGCGATGTCGTACGTCGCGCATGCGTCCACGAACAGGCGCTCGGCCAGGTGGCCGCTCTGCACGTGCGCCACCTGCCAGGCGCCGACGAAGCGGCTGTAGAGGTCCATGACTGCGTACAGATAGTAGAACTGCCCCTTCTGCGGCCCCGGGAGCGCGGTGATGTCCCAAACCCAGACCTCGTTGGGGGCCGTGGCGCGCACGAACGGCGCTTCGTAGGTGGCATGCCCACGCTGCGCCCGCCGTTCGTGGCTCTCGCCGAGACTCGAAAGGATGCGATACATCGTGCGAATCGAGCAGACGTAGCGCCCCTGAGACAACAGCGGATCGTGGCGCCATTTGTCGCCGTCATGGATGGATTGCAGGGGCAGCCCGATGCGCAGGTCGCCGCCGTTGCCCTCGAAGACCCCGAGGTGACCACCGACTACATTGTGTAGCACCTTATTTCCGCTACCGTAGCGGAGGTTGTCGACGGTCGATGCATAGTACTGAAAGTTAATCCAAAGGGTGACGACCATCGGCGCGGTCATGATGAGTTCTAAGATGTTGAAGTCCTTATCTTCCTCGACGCTGTAGTCATGGAGAAAGGACCGCCCCGCGAGGTTCATATGGCGGCTACGCTCGCGTGGCGCGACGATGAAGCCAGCGTTGTTGGTGAGGCCCCACTCTGGCCTCACCTCGGACCAGTCGTGGGCACGCCTGAAGATGGCGCGTTTGCGGGACTCCGGGTCGAGATGATCGAGCCCAAGCGTCGGAGCGCACTCGTCCAGGGCCACTGCGGACGCGGTCTTCAGGTTCTTCTCGAGGGCGTCAATCGCGGACCGGAGGGCGACCGGGAGCTCGGCGGTCTCAAAGAGGGTCACCTCGTCGGTGGTGGTGTTGTGCAAGACGCCGACGAAGCGGGTCGTCTCGGGGACGTCGATCCCGAGGACTCGCAGCCCCTCGCGGACATCGCCCTCGTTTAGCATCGCGGCGACGGCCCGGGCGTTGACCTCGCCTGTTTGACCACAACAGGCACCACAATCGTAGCCAGCCGCGTGGGGGTTATTGCGCGTCTCGCTGCCATGGCCGACGAGGACCACGAGGGTCGCGAAGTCCCGCGTAAGGCTCATCCCGCGGAGGATCTTGGTCGCGAAGTCGCTGGCCTCATCGGCCGTGACCGGATCCCCGTTGCGATGCGCGACGAGGCGGGGGCGGCGGCTCGCTTGCTCGGCGGCGGACAGGCCGATCTGGCTATGCCCCTCATCACCGCGACGGCGGCCGCCACCAAAGGTCTCACCGAGCATCTTGGCCCCAAAGCGCAGACCAAAGGCGTCCACGAACGAGAAGGATGACAGGGGCCCGTTTTTAAATAACTTCCAAGACTTTATGGACGAAAGGCGATTGGCGCGGCGTCCCTGGACGCCCGCAGCGAGGCCAGTGTCCGTCGCGCGAAGGGGCGCACGAAATAGTCTTGGGAGTTGAGCGCGCGCCGGCGCGCTCCCGATGGGCGTGTAGTCAATGGCGAGGCCGAAGAAGCCCGCGAACCCAAGGGTCTGGATGCCTTCGCCCGCGCCTTCAAGGGCTCGGCGAAAGACCTCAGAGCGGACGTCGATACGGAAAGCCGCCTGGACTGGTGGCGTTTTGGAGGCCATGGCGCTCGTGGAAGGGGCGACGAGCTGCCCGCAGACGACGTCTTGCCAAGCGATCTCGACTGCATGCTGAAGCAACCAATCTGCCTCCTGAGACGTCTGAGCCTCTAAGTCGACCCGAGGCCAGTCAGCCATCGCTTGCGCCCATTGCCGCGCGATCTCGGGACCACCGACGCGGAACAGGAGGAGCTCCCAGGCGAGACGAACCGCGAGGAGCTCCACAATGTGATCGTCATCGCCCCCTTCGAGCCTCGCTGACCAGCGGAGGTAGGCACACCAAGAGGCCCAGCCGTTGACATCAAGGAGGAGGGCCCCGAGATAGGCGCGCCATTGATCCATTGGTATTGCAAGCACCCTAAGGGTCTCGGAGATCAGCTCCAGGGGCGCACCGGGGAGCTCGTCGACACGCTCTCCGAAGCCTCGGAGGCCAATGAGGCTGGCGGGGGTGCGATCGATCAGGGCTTGCCAACGCCAACGCGCGTAGAGTCCGCCGACGCCACTCGGGCGAAGAGACGCCTGGCCTTCATCGAGGTGGGAGGCGCAGAACTGACTTGCATGGTGTTGCACAAAGTCATTCCACGCCATAGTGCGGCTAAGGTCATGCAGGGAATCCGGCACATTCAAGACGTTCTTGCGGGGACAATGCGCGGGTGTCGGGGCTTCGAGGAGGGCTACCAGCGCCTCCGTCGTCGGCCCTCCTCCGCCGTCGGCCGCTGCTCGCTGGAGATGACACGCCTCTAAACGGTTGACTCTCAAACGACGCCCAGCATGATGCGACCGAACTGCTTTGGACTGCATGAGACCGTCCCGCCGGCGTGGCTGGGACCCACGGAATCACGCCCGTCTAGCGGACGTGGGCGTCCGCGTACCATGCAGTCTTGGGTACGCGTATCATGCAGTCTTGGGTACGCGGACGCCCACGTCCGCTTGGCCCCCCGGGGGGCCGCAGCTTGCGAGACAGTGAACCTGATTTGAGAGTCGCCCGTCTAGAGGCAACGGCACTTGTCCATCGCTTCCGGGCGTTGCCGGGACCGGCGGGTCGGCGAGCGCCGCGCCAAGGGAGACGCCCGATGGGCCTTCGTGTCCACAGCCTGCCCACCGCCCCTCATGGGAGTCGCCACCGTCGTGGTCGCGCTTGGGGTTGGATCGGGCTTGGAACATGCCGGGGTTGTCGCCACACACGCGGTTGACGCGACAAGTGACGCATAAGTAGGGAACGTTGAACGCATCAATGAAGTCCGTGCTCGTTGAAGTTCGTTGCAACCTGATGTGATCCGCCGCGACGGTCAATGCAAATATACACTACGCGAGGATTCGACTGGCGCCAGGAGATACCCCGCGTCAGGCGGAGACCCCCAAGAGCTGCTTCTGGCCGAGGCCAAGTCATAGCCAAAAGCAGTTCCCTTTGGAAGAAGCTGCCCCCTGCCCCGGCCCGACCAACCATCGCTCGCAATCACAATTCCAGCGGGCCTTTGAAACTAAAAAGAAATTCTCCCAGGGGGGAAGCCGGCTTCCCCCCTATACGGATGACTTTCAAACCACGTCCACTTGGCGCAGGCCGCTTGGGGTGGTGGGCGAAGCCCAAAGGACTAAAGGAGGCGAAGCGGACAGCGAGACGATCACCCCAAGCCGCCGGAGCGGGCTGGTTCTCACTCAAAACCGTCCGTTTAGCCCTGGGGTACGGCCACACCACCGAGCTCAAGGCTGACACGGTCCAGCTCGCGGCCGCGTCCAACGTCACCATCGCTCAGGCGCCGCGAGACCTTGTAGTTGAACTCGCGCGTCTTACGCATACGTCGAACGGGCCCAAAGGCCCCCCCGACGACGGCATTCGGCGCCGGCAGGCCCGGACGCCCCATCCGCACGAGGGACCACCACTATTTCTGAAGGCGGCGCGGTCACACCGAGGCCAAGTTCAAGGCGAGGTCAGCCCCGTCGTCAGTCCAGCAGCGCGTCGAGCGTGAGATCCCACGCACGCTCAGCGCCTGCCGGATCCAGCTCTGAACCCGCCAGCGCGTGGAGGCGAATCGTCTCGTCCCAGCTGCCCGTGGCCAAAAAGCTGCCGTCGCGCCCAAAAGTCAGCCCCCCGATGCGTCGCGTGTGGCGATCGAAGCTCGCGAAGAGGGCGCCGCTGTCAACCGCCCACACCAAGACCCGGCCCTCTACGTCGCCAGCCGCGGCGAAGCGCCCATCATCCGAGAGCGCGACCTGAACGAAGGACTGACCGGGCGCCACAAAGATGCGCTCGACCGCACCGGATAATAGATTGATGAGGCTCGCCCCACCCCTTTCGCCGACCAGCACGCGGTCCCAGTCGACACCCACCGCGAGTGACAAAGCCCCAGGGTGCGACGCGACCTGATAGAGGACCGGGGATGTCGCGTCGATGGCGAGCACCGCACCTTCGATCGAGATGCCGACCGCGCGGCGCCCTCCCGGTGCGAGCACAAGCTGCGCCAACGTCGCCGTCGCGTCGTCTCTCAGGCCGGCGAGTGGCTCCAGATCGCCATCGGGCCACAGCGTGAGGCCATGGGTATGCGGCTGGCCGACCCAGAGCGGGCGGACTCCGGGCTCGGCGATGACCACGGCAGAGCGCAGCGATGTTGGCGCCCGCAGGGGTTCGCCGTGGGGCGAGAGGTCCGCCGTGACGATGCGACTGACGACGCGCGTGCTGCCCGCGGTCATCACAAAAGTCGCGCCGTCGGCGGTGAAGGCCCCGCCCTTCGCGACGCCCTCAAGGCGCGGGCTGTTGCCGCGCGAGGCCCCGTCGTGGAGTCGGCGTAGCTCCAAACCGTGACCGCGGGTCACCGCCAGCAACGCGCCATCAGGGCTCACGGTCAGCGAGGTCACCCCGCCGTCGACCTCAAGCTGTGTGGGAGGCCCCGGATTCAAGCGCCACCTGTGAAGGCCGGCGCCGAGGGTCACGAGATCCGCCGGGAGACCACGCAAAAAGCGTACCGCACGGACCCCGGTGTCGGGCAGCCGGCCGCGCCATGTGCCGCTGTCAATATCCAAGAGGCGAGGCCCACCGGAGTCCCCGACGACCACAGCCCAGCGGCCGTCGGGCGAGATCGCGACCTGGCGCGTCAACGCGACGCCGCTGACGAGGTCGTGCATGACCGTGCCCGCGGCGAGATCGTAGACGACGAGGTGCCCATCGGTCGTGCCAAGGACGATCCGCTGCCGGGCCGAATCGAAGGCGATGGCCGAGGCCGGGCCCCGCGGTCGCCCGAGGGGCGTCAGGTATTTCGCCGGTGCTTGGCCCAGCTCGCCGACGAAGAGGGCGCCATCGCGGCAAGACACCGCCCAGAGTTCGCCGGTCTCATCGACCGCGCCGGCGATCTCCTCACGGGAAGCGCAGGGCGACATCTCAAAGACGCGCACCGTCGTCGCCACGGACAGCTGTGCGTTTCCTGCGAACTGCACGGCGCTGCCCGCGACATTTGATGAGGGCGGGTAGCCGCAGCAGCTAAGCTCGGGGGCGGGCCTCGGCGTGCCATCTGCTTGGGCGAAGGCCTCGGCGGGGTAGGCGGCGCTGGTCACGACAACCGTTTGAGCATCATCAAAGAACGTGGCTCCCCAGGGCCCCCGCGTCGGCATCCGCCAGCGCAAGACCGCCGCCGCCCCGCCAACAGGCGCGATGTCCCAGACGCTGACGGCGCCGTCCTCGACACAGGCCAGCGCCAAGAGATCCGGCGCGACATCGACCTCCCGACAGCTCTCAGGCAGCGGGCTCCGCGAGAGCAGCTGTGGGCGCGGCGTCCGTGCCAGAGAAAGCAACACCCCCCGGGCCTCGGGCGAAGGCTCAAGGGCCATCGAATGCGCGGCCAAGACCTCGGCCTCCCCCCGCGCGTCGACGGCCACAAAGGCCGAGGCCCTCGCCGCGAGGAGGCGCGCGAGCGCGCTGTCAGCCCCCTTCAACGCGACCTTCGTGCGGGCTGCGGCCGCCTGCGCGACCTCCGCGGACGACCGCGCACGCGCCTCAGCTGCAAGCGCGAGGCCACGCTCGGCGTCAACATCTGAGAACGCGATCGCCAGCCCGGCGGCCGTCGCGACGAAGGCGATGGACGCGATGATGAGCGGCACGCGCCACGCCGAAAGGATCCGGCGCACGAGGTCCCATGTGCTATATTCGTGGGCCGCGACCCGGCGACCGTCTAGGTAAGCGCCGAGGTCGTCGGCGAGCGCCTTCGCGTCAGGGTAGCGATCCTCAGGCGCAAGCGCGGTCGCTCGCATGACGATGGCGGCGAGCTCCCGCGGCACGCGCGGCGCTAGCGTGCGCAAGTCCAGCGCCGCTACCATGCATTTTTTTGCAATAAGATCCGAATCATTGACGCCGCTGGCGGAAAGGCGCACGGAGCGGTTGGTGCACACCTCGAAGATAGTCGTCCCCAAGCTCCACACATCGGAGCGACTGTCTGCGAGGCGCCCGGCCGCCTGCTCGGGGCTCATATAGCGAGGCGTCCCCACCACGGCGCCGACACGCGTCAACCCCGCATCTGAGGCGACCATCCCACCCTCGTCCGGCGCGCCCTCACCGAGACCCCGCGCGAGCCCCCAGTCCAGCACCTGGGTCTCACCGAACTCGCCGACCATGATGTTGGCCGGCTTGAGATCGCGATGGACGACCCCATGTCTGTGCGCGAACCCGACCGCCTCACATGCTTGCAGGACATAACGCATCAGCCGCAACCGGCGGTCGAGATCCCCGCCCGCGTCGCGGATCGCGTCGTCGAGGGTCCGGCCGCGAACGACCCGCATCGTGTAGAAGATACGACCATCCGCCGTGCGGCCGACGTCATGCACGACGACGATCCCTGGGTGGTCAAGACGCGCCGTGATCGTCGCCTCGCGCATCAGGCGCGCTTCTTCGGCAGGTCCCGAGACGATCAGCTCCTTTATCGCGACCTCGCGGCCGAGGCGCACATCGAAGGCCTGCGTGACGCGACCCATGCCGCCTACCCCTAAGATATGCCCTATTCGGTAGCGCTCGGCCTCTGGGGAGTCAAAGGTGGGCGGCGCGAAACCCTCGCCCGCGCCAATGGCCACGCTGTCCGCCGCCGCCGCGCTCAAGCCATCGAGAGCCCAAAGCTCAGGGGTGCCGCTCACGTCTGGTCTTCAACGCTGTCGTCGGACAAAAGATAGAGTTCAAAGTTTCCGGACCCGTCGGCGCGAACCAGATCGACGCGCACACTGCCCTCGCGCAGCTTCTGCCGCAGCCGCGCGAGGGTCGAGTCAAAGCGACGCCGGAGCGCGGTGAGGTCTGGTTCGTCCGGCCAGAGGTCTCTCGCGAGGGCCTCCCACGAGATGGGCTGCCCTATCGTCGCGAGCTCGCTTAGGATGCGGGCAGCATTCCCTGACACAATGACAGGTGGCCCATCGTCGCGCTGCACCTGCACGGAGTCGTAGCGCGCCAAAACCCGCAGCGGCCGGTCGATTCCGCCGACAGCGAGGGTCGTATTGTAGCCTGTCTGGCTGACGACCGCGGTGACCGCCCGAAAGGTTCGGGCACCAACTATGAGCGTGTCCCCTGCGACGAGGGGGCGGTCATCACCGTCGGCGAGGCGGACCACCCAGCCGAGACCATCATGCCAGAAGAGCGCGTCCGCGCCCGCCGAGAAACCAGGCTGAAGGCTGGGACGCGGTTCGCACCTTAACGAGCTGACCCCCGCCAGAATGTGGCGCGCGAAGCCGTCGCCCTCGATGGCAAGGACCTCACTCGGCAGACTCAATGCGACGACCTCAAGGGCGAGGTCGCTCGCGAAGTGGATGATCTGACCGACCCGCAGCTCGACGTCCTGAGCAGGGCGCTGGGCGACGGCGAAACGGCCCCTGAGGGCCAAGAGCCGGAGCGCGCTGCCTCGGAGAGATACGAGCGCGTGGGCCTCGGAGACTCGGGGGTCGGCGAGGCGAAGTGCGGCCCCCCAAGAACGACCGATGATGTCGCCACTTGTAAGTTCGCGGACTTCGCCGTTGGACAACCGAAAGGTGCAGCCGATACGCATCATCGGGCAGACGCTAGCACCACGGAAACCTAGGGTCAATGCGAACGACAGGCCCCTTTGGGCCCGCCAGTACCGATCGGCCCAAACCCCGCCCGCGCCTTCCCTTCCGGCGGGGACCGCCGTTTTAGCATGTTGACCGGGTGTCGGGCGCACGCATCCACCCACGCAGGCTGGCGCCTACGCTGACAG
>Ga0105051_10004088_pt1 | contig 17185 bp, 15 predicted proteins | sample FRY02_FD_78383 | JGI IMG/M metagenome (GOLD analysis project Ga0105051, IMG submission 78383) | Freshwater microbial communities from Lake Fryxell liftoff mats and glacier meltwater in Antarctica - FRY-02 (megahit assembly) | ecosystem: Environmental > Aquatic > Freshwater > Ice > Glacier... | reverse complement strand
TAATGTGTTAATATGTTCTGGGTTGGTTTTATCTGCGTTCTTATAAATTTTAGAATTACTATTTGAAAATACATCAGCATAATCTTCATTCATAGCATCTTCTTTGTCTTCTTCATCTGCTTCTTCATCTGCTTCTTCATCAGCTCCCCCGTTTAATTTATTTAAAGCTTCTTCGTCTGCTTCTTCGTCTGCTTCTTCATCATCGTCTGCTTTTTCCTGATCGTCTGCTTTTTCTTCGTCTGCTTCTTCTTCCTCATCGTCTGCTTCTTCTTCTTCGTCTGCTTCTTCTTCTTCGTCTGCTTCTTCCTCATCGTCTGCTTCCTCTTCTTCGTCGGCTTCTTCCTGATCGTCTGCTTCCTCTTCTTCGTCGGCTTCTTCCTGATCGTCTGTTTCTGCTTCATCGTCTGATTCTGCTTCATCGTCTGAGTCTGCTTCCTCTTCTTCGGATAACTGATTTTTATAAAAAATTTTAACCAAATTACCATTTTGTAATGAAATAAATCTATCAATATCAGTACCTTCAATAAATATTTCTTTCATTTCTTTTATAGTTGGTAATTCTTTTCCAACAATTCGATACCATATATCAGCGATACACGCAACAAATGATTGATTTTTATTTAATTCAACACTATGTCTTAATAAACAAGTATGGTTTGGCTTAATATTTGTATCCAAATCGCTAATTTGACATTTTTTATTATCAGTATGTAAAAATTTTTGAACGGCCAAAGGTAAGAACCCAAATCTATTTTCTTGAGTAATCGGAAATTTATCGTGTGATAAAATATATTCATCAATATTTTCATCATTTTTTTTTTTACGGCGAATTGGAACATTTGTATCTTCTTTTTTTAGGCAAGTTGCTCGACGCCGTATTTGTTCATCTTTATCCCAACTAGAAAAACAACATGGTAGACAAACACCATTTTCATTGGGTTTTAAAAACCCCGGATTATGTGGTTTATAATTTTTATTTTCATCCAAGTGTTCAATTCCTTTATCATTGAACTCGAAAATATGTTTTCCTGGAGGAACAACATTTTTAGATTTAATATTTTCTTTTTTAGATGGAATGATTTCATCTGGATTTACTTCATTTTCATTTAAACTTGTATTATCTCTTAAGCTCCAATAGCGCGGACAAATATACCAGAATTTTTTATCATCATCGGAACTAGCGCCATACTTAAATGTCTTATCATATGAGCCAGGATGTTCTCTATCTATTTTTTCTTTTTCCTCGTCAGTTAATATGACAGGATGTCTTAATCGATTCCAAGCGCAAGCAGTTGCATAAGATTTCATATTTTTTTTACCAGTATCTGTTATGAATAATTTTTTATCATACATTTTCATCTTCTTTTCAAATGGACTAGGATTAGATAAACTTAAACCGGTAATATTTTTTTTAATATTTTTTCCTTCTTCTTCGCTGTCATAATCATCCGCTATATTTTTTGGGCTCGCTCCACCAGTTTCTTCGCCGGCGTTATCATTTTCGTCCAAACCATATTCATTCAATAAATCGTCAATATCATCTTCATCAATATCATCTTCGTCCATATCTTCATCGTTATCTTCATCAATATCATCTTCGTCCATATCTTCATCGTTATCCTTATCGTTATCCTTATCGTTATCCTTATCGTTATCCTTATCGTTATCGATAGCTTCATCGATATCGATATCTTTATTTTCTACAATCTCATCTTCTTCATATTTTGTATCAGAATCTATCCTTGTGCGTTGTTCTTTCGTATCATTGAAAATTAGTTCTTCATTTACAATATTCATTTGTATATTTTCTTTATCTGGTTGCTGAATGTATGCTTTTATTTCATTAATTTTTTTTTCATCTTTTGATGATTTGCCTTTACACAATTTTAAAATATCAGTTTTGGTTACAGAAGTGCTTTTTATATTTTGAGTAATTCGGATGAGGGAATCTAAAAATATGGTCAATACATCTAAATATTTTATATCATTAATACCTGATATATTTATTAATATGATATTTCCATGTAGTCTTTGTTTAATTGATGTAAAAAAACCGGGATTACTATTTTGTGTCTTTAACCTTTTATTACTTGCTTGCATTAAATCATATGAACGTTTAACATTCGCGTATTTATTTCTAGCATCTTCGTATGATAGTTGATAGTTTGATTGAATTATGTTAATTATATCATTATCAGAATAATTAAGCCGCGGCTGTAACATATCGATTATTAAGGCTTCTTGGCTTTCAATTTCATTATAATTTGAAACTCGTTTGAACCTCAATAAAATACCTTCATTTAAATCTGTATTAACGATTTCAAATATACTTGATAGACATGACGTAATTTCTTTAATTTGCATTTGCTTGACAATGGAAATAAACATTGCAAAATCAATATTTATGATTTCAATGTGTTTATCATTAAAATCTGTAAATATATTCATAACATAACCACCTTCGGTCAAATATTCTTTTACAACATTTATAAGAGGATTAACTTGCGTTGAAATTATATTATCCGCCTCATCTAATGAAATACTTTTGTTAAAATCAACCTTAATATTTATATCTCCATTACTATTAAATTCGCATATAATAGGAGTAATAGAATTGTTTTGTTCTTCGTAATATTCTATAAAAACTGAAACACTTTTTGTTTTTCCCATAAGCTTATCCCATTTAAAAATTATATTTTTATCCAAGTAAGGAATTTTTTTTCCATTTGTGCTAATTTTATCGGTGTACAAACGATAAATATTTTCACGTTTTTTTGATATATTCATTTTAATTAATGGAATATTTTGCGTAGCATGTATGAGTTTAAATACAATATCGAGAGGCAAATTAAATATAGTAGATTGATGTATTGTCATATTAAGTGATTTAATACCAACATCCGTAAAATTTAATTCTTCCTTACGTTTTTTATAGATATCATAAAATAAATTAATATTACTAATATTTTTTTTGAATTCGATAGTAAGCATATCTTTGGTTTCACGATTTAAACGTTGTTTTTCATCTAATAAATTTTCAATTGATATAATATCTTTATTATACAAAAAAGGAAAATATATTTTAAATGTAGTATTTTCACTGAGATCATTTTCTTTTGCATGTGATAATACATCATCCGCCAAGCATAAATAGATTGTATTATTTAAAATATTACCACAATGCATAAGAAGTTGTTTATTAGTAGTTGTAGTTAATTCTTCTGCATATTTCTCTAAGAATGTATCATATGTAATTGCGTCAAAAGGATTTATTGTAAATGGATAATCGTGATTTAGTGAGATAAATTTATGACCTAATGGTTTTGATAATGTAAAAGATTTATTTTCTAAATTTAGTTTAAATATATCATCAATTGTATAATATTCTTTAATTGGGACAGATTCAATGTCTATTTCATCGATGTTGTATAAAAATTGAAAGAATTTATCTTTTGTTAATGATAATTTTTCATTTTGTGTTAAATTCTGATAAATAGATAGTATTTGAAATGTTTCCGTTTGTTTTATAAAAAAATAAATTTCATCAAAAGAAGCATTTAAATCATCCATTAAGTGAAGCATTATTTTTTTTTTAATCGTTTCAATTGTGTCATCTAAATGTAAAGTTTCAAGTATGAAAATTACAATTGTATTATTTTCTATTATATCTTCTAATTCTTCTTCTTGAAATATTCCATCAAAAATAGTATTATTTGGATCATTTTTAAATAATAAATCTATATCTTCATTCTCATAATCGGTCTTGTCGTCATATATTTTCCCTAAAAAAACAAATATAGTGCTAATATCATTATCTACAACATGTGATACTTTATAGATAGGCATTTTTATCCCATCCATATGTTTATATACATAAAGTAATATTTTTATGTATATAAATATTACTTTATATAGTAAGGTAAAGATGAATTTAATTGTAGCAAGATGTGTGAATAATGGAATCGGGTTTGAAGGGAAAATACCTTGGCGGGTTGATTCTGACTTGCATTATTTTTCCAAAATTACAAAAGGGGAAGGGCTCAACGCTGTTATTATGGGGAAGAATACATGGGATAGTCTACCACTAATAAAAGGAGAGAAACGTGGATTAATGAGCCGTCATAATTTGGTCTTGTCAACATCTACTTCATTTGACAATGAAAATAATTATTCAGAAAAAATAAAAATATTTAAGGGTATTGAAGAAATTGTTGCCTATTTAGATACCAATCCTAGTTTATTCGAAGATATATGGGTTATAGGAGGAGAACAAATTTATAAGCAATTTTTGGATTTGAATATAATTTCCAGATGCTATGTTACAATTATTAATAAATTCTTTAATTGTGATACATTTTTTCCTTTATTACTATCAAGCGAATGGAAAGAAATTGAACGAACTAATACATATTGTTTTTCAAATGAGTGTGAAGTAAGTTATGTTGTATATGAAAAGGAGGAGAGATAATTTTACAAATCAAAGTAGGGGTTATCATCAATATCGGTTCCGCAATAACGTTTAGGATTTTTTTTGTAATCAACCAGTTTATACACGCCAAGTTTGCTTGCTTCGGTCAATAAGAATTTAAAATTCTCCCAGAATTCGTCCTTATGTCCAACACTTTTGGTGGCAATGTGAGATAATTCGTGTATTGCAACAAACATAAGTGTATTTGGATCTATTAAATCATTTCCATCCTTTTCTTTATTTAGACAAAATGCTAATTTTTCCCCCTTATTTTGACTATAAGCTGTATATTCACTTGTTGGTAATGTTTCCATTATTTTTCTAGGATTATAACCAAGTTTCAAACGTTTGATATTTTCTCGCGTTGGATATTTTTCGTAGCAATGTTCAACTAATTTATTCATTTTTTGGTTTATGGTTGCTAACCGATTCGCGGCTAATTCTAACTTATTACGCTCTCTTACGCAATATTTTTTTCCATCAACGCCGGATATAATACATTTTAAATTAAAAGCATCAGATTCTTTATAAATTTTAAGACAAATATATAGTAATAATGATATCATTACATAGCCGCATAAATTCAAATTCATTATATATTCTCAAAAGAAAAGATTATATAATAATAAAATAACAATTATATAATGCTAACGTGGTGTAATATTTTTTTTCGTAATAAAATACAGGGATTTTGTGTAAATTAAAATATATTATTATATAAAATGTATAATATAACAATATATACGTATAAGCAAGCAAAAAAAATAGGAGTAAATGTTAAAAAATCAACGAATAAAACAAAAAAAATAGATGTTTATAAAAATGGAACAAAAATAGCTAGCGTTGGCGCAAACGGCATGAATGATTTCCCCACATATATAAAAAAACGTGGTTTAAAATATGCTAAAACAAGAAGGCGTTTATATAAATTGCGGCATAATAAAGACCGGCACATAAAATGGAGTAATGGGTGGCTGGCCGATAAATTACTTTGGTAAGATGTGTATAAATTTAGTGTCTAGACCCAATCTCTAATGGAAGACGCATGAGGTCAGGCTCAATTGTGGTATTTAACCAAGGGCTCACTGATGCGGTGGGATTCGGCGGTTCAGACCTTTCTTGTAAATTTGCGTTACGAAGTGAGCTACCAACGGTGTCAATTCCAATTAAATGTCCCGCAGTCAAGAGATTAACATTCTTAAAGTCGGCGCTTCCGGCTGGATTAAGCTGCGCCCATTGGCTATTCACATCTTTAGGCAATAATTCAGAGGGGTCGTAGTTGTGGTTAGGGCGAGCAACTGGCGATAAACCATACGTGTTAGTGCTAGAACCATTAGGAACACTTTCATAAACTTCATTGGTTCCAATTGGACCCGCCGGACTTACAGAAGAAGCAGAATGGCTTACATTCCCCGTTACATGACCATAATCTTTAGTAGTACCATTTGAGTTGCCGTGTTCAAAACCATCATTAATCTTGGTTTTACGTCCGCTATATTGCATAATTCCAAGTGCTAAAACTAATATACCGATTAAAGCAATAAAATGGTGGGACTTAAAGTTCTTTTGTAAATTCTTGATGAAAGTCATTATATTAAATTAATGATAAAATATTTTTATCAAAATGATTATTAATTTATCTTATTAATTTATCAAAATGATTATTAATTTATCATATTAATTTATCATATTAATTTATCAAAATGATAAGGTTATTCATTTATGCTAAACTATTTTTATTTGAATTAATCTGATTCATCTGATTCAAAAGAATCACCTGATTCATTATCAATATCGTATAACATATATTGTTTCTTAATATGTTTGGCTTCCAAAAAAGATTCAATTGATTTTATTCTACATTGTTTTCCTTTTTCTCGCGCAGTTTGATACATTTTATAATAAACTTCATTTGGTTTTTTTAAAGTTATTGTATCATTATTTATATCATTATAATCAAATTTCATTTCTTCTATATCATTGGGTTTTTTTTCTATTTCAACCTTTTTCAATAATGAAATACTAGTAGTATCATTTTTGGATAAGGTATTGGTATTTGCAATTGGTAAGGGATTACATTTTTCTATACTTGGTTGTTCAATTACTTTCGTTACTTCATATGATGGAGTTTGTATATCTGACAATTCTTCTAAATTCTTTGGAGTATAATCATTTTTTTTAATGTAATCACGTTTAATTAAACTGGAACGTTTTTTATCGTTTATATCAAGAACCATTACTTCAATAAGTTTTAAAGAAATCTCAAAAGTTCTGGATGAAAACTTAACTCCTTCTAACATTACTAAAGGAACGATGGTTTGATTCGGTTCAAGCGTGTCCAAATCAAAGCCGTATTCTTTTTCATCATAAGAAATACATTTATTTTCTCCTTTACTTTCAATTAGTACTCGCATAAGAACGTATTTACCAGACTGATATAGTCGTATTACGTGTGACATCATTGCTTCAATATCATCCCTAGATAACTCGGTTTGAAACCATAACTCTTTTTTTTCATCAAGAATATCTTGACATGTATATTCTAATCTTTCAATCCAATTTGTAAGGTCAGTATGATTTATGCGCTCAAACATTAAATCCAAGTATTTCCCATTTTTAATATTAACAACCCCTTGTTTGATAGAACATTGAGGTAATTGTAAGCATAATGATTTTTTGTGATCACCGACATTAAGATGAGTAAAATAAAATCCAGCATTTCCGTTTAATGGTTCAGGATTAGCTAAAGAAATCAAACTGAAATCAAAATCAGTTGTTAATGATACAACTTCCATTAAAAAAGTATTATATTTTTTACTATTATTTAGGACGCAATATAATTAATAAATTAAAATATACTTATATTTTTACTTTGGTAATACAATAATAATGATGAAAAATACAATTATTAAAGAATGTATTGAAGTTTTAAAACGTGATGATGTAAAAAATGAATTTAAAACATTTATGATGCCAATTGTAGATATTATATTAATTCAGATAAACCCCTATCTATATCTTTGTATGATTTTCGTTATTATAAGTTTTTTATTACATTTAGGTATATTTATATTACTATTGCGTAATAAACATTTTAATATCAAAACACAATAAATAATAATTTTATAGTGGTATTATATAATTATGAAAGGAGGAGAAGGAATTAATGGAAGACCAAACGGACAAACTGGCGGAGGCAAGCGCAAGGGTTCTAAAAGACGTAGAACATCAAAAGCACGTAGTAGACGTAGTAAAAAGGGAGGTGATGGCCTAATTGCGACTGCGGTCGTGCCATTTGGACTTTTAGCATTACAACGATATTTTAAGGGAAGCAAAACATCCAAGGCTGGAGTTCGTAGTATGGGGAGTTCGATGAAGCGAACTTTTCGTCGCCGAAAGTAAATATAAGTATTAGATATAAGTATTAATCATAAGTATTAGATATAAGTATTAGATATAAGTATTAATTATAAGTATTAATTATAATAATTTAGATATATTTTTCTATATAAATTATTATAATGAGTTTTGAAGAAAATATTAAGTCATGGGTTGCTTTAGATAATCAATTAAAAAAAATAAATGAAAATAGTAAAAAAATACGAAATGATAAAAATAATATTGAAACCGGAATTTTAACATACGTAGAAACAAATAATCTTAATAATGCTAATATTAATATTTCGGATGGTAAATTACGTTTTGTATCAACAAAACAAACCGCACCTTTAACGTTAAAATATATTGAAGAATGTTTAATAAAATCTATTGGAAATGAAAAGGAGGTTATGAAAATTATGAAAACTATTAAGGAATCACGTGATGTGAATTATTCATTTGATATTAAACGTTATACGAATAATTAATCACGTAATTTTATATATATATATAAATGCTGAATTATACAGATTTAACTATCATAAAAAACGATTTAGGAATACCTACCGCATTAGGATATCAAATAAATTCATTATTACTACAACATAATAAACCATTATTTGTAGGCGGCAAAGGCAAAAGCAAAAGCAAAAACAAAAGCAACGGCAACGATTTTGATAATTTGGGAATTCCGGCTGGGTTAGTCTGTATGACAGAGACAATATGTAAACCATCGGTCAATAGTATGGATATGGATACAGACTTTAACGCACATATGCCTAGATACGCAAGTAATATGGATAACTCAGAGGTAATACCAGATGGATTATATGAGAAATTATTAGAATTGGCTCAAGAAAAAAAATATCAAAAAAATACTCGACGCAATCTAAATAATAAAAAGAATAATAAAACCACTAAAAAACATAAGAAATAATAAGAATTAATTACATTTTTGGATTACATTTTTGGATTATATTTTGTAAAAAACTTATAACTCCATAATAAAGAGTCTAATACGAATGTATGAAAGAAAAAATAGGATGTCCCAATAAGCGCCATCTGTTTATGTAAATTGTATGTTTTTTCTTTAATATTATTGATTAATGTTAATGAATAAAGCGAGGCAAACGCTACAATAAGTAATATTACTATAATCGAATATTTAATAGAAACATAACTTGATTTTAAATAGACGAGAGATAAAGGCATCCAAAATAGAGAGAAAATGATAATACATAATAATGCAATAACAATATGCGAAGCTTGCAGTGATGATAAAGAATTTGATTTCAGTAAATAACTCAATAGTGTTAAAAAACCAATAGCAGATAATCCCATTGAAATAATATAAAACGTTCTTAAATATGAGTCAATATCGCCCCATAATTTAAGAGCATTTTTTGGGTCATTTGTTCCATAGTAATAATATGAATATATTAAAAGAGAGCCTAGAATCGCTATATATATAAATGAAAAATAACTTACCTTCATATAATATGAAAATATTATATGATATTATATGAGAATGTATTTTTGTTTATATCATGCTCCAGTTATTATGATTGAATGGAGCCATTTCAATTTGTGACAAATTACTGCGCCAGAATTTAACTTTCTTATCAAATTCCAGTTCCTTCATCTTTTTATTGTAAAATGGTTTTCTACGCATTTTATCTACTTCTTCGGGTGTAATCGATGGCTTGGCTCCATAACAATTAACCCCATATTTAATCTCTCCATCATTAATATACCCACCATTAAGACCTGGTCTTCCGCAATCTTGTTCGTGTCCTTTCAATGTCTGAAGTTTCTCCCATTTTGCTTTTTGCGTAGGATATAATGCCATTTGGTCGTGTGACCAACCATACGTGCACCAATCTGCTCCTTTTTTATAAGCATCGTCCATTTCTTCGTGTGTTGCTAAACGAGCATCATACGCTTTACAAATAGCTTTAGAATCTTCAAACGTATATTTATTATCGGGTAAATGAAATACTTGGTTCTTTAGCATTATTCTAGGAACTATAGGATCATCTTCGGGCGAAATATACAATTCATCATAATATCCGAATAAACTTTTTAATGTTTTTATTATATCAATCCCGAAAATATATGAAACTCCATTTATTAATAAAAGAAATATAAATAATAACCATAATATTGTTTCAATAAATACTTTAAATGTAGAACCGCTTCCATCGTCATTGTTCCCTAAAGATGAAAATATATAATAATAAATAATAATAATAGCTATAACAGCAATTAATAGCATTGGTTCTACGCCAATATATTTATTTTCTAATACATTACTTATTCTTTCCATTTCAGTTTTTGAAACTTCCATTCTATATATTAAATGTGTTATTTTTTTTTACGATAGAAAAGACAATAGGATTGCGAGGATATAACATTTTCTTCTTTTATTTCACTTACATTTGTATCATTGAACTTATACCATTTATTATTAGCATTTTTTATATATGAAGTATAATGTCCTCCCTGTGTGCCGCCCCCGTGATTACATATACCAAACAAATCATATTTATATGATGATGGATTGTATCCTTTCACATAATTGGAAAAATCCGCATTATTAATTGGAATGTCAACAATATTATGGTTTTTATTATTAGTATTTACTTTATTCCAACGTTTTAAATCAATTACAATAACATTTGGCAGACTCCAAAAACTTATTTTACGCTGGACGTTTTCTTTTTGTTTTGTTTCTTCATTATACCAAGCATTCCCATTTGCGCTTGATAATAGCTCCGGTTTGCAATAAAGGTCAAAACAATCATACAAAGTAGGAGTCCCGTTGTTTTCTTTTATTGGAATTGATAGACTTAACACAGAAAATGATTCAGGGCGAGCACTTAATGTTTCGTTTGTTGTAATTGATATAATTTCTGAAACATGAATACCATAAAAAATATTTAAGATTTCAGAGTATTCTTTTTTATACATATTTTTCATCATTCCATAACACACATTCGCTAGTTTGTCTGTTTCATTTTTCATTTCGCCTGTAATGTTCATTTCAACTTCACGCGATAAAGCATTATGAAATGCATCAATGATAAATAGAAGAAATTCTTGAGCATCATTTTGTTCGTAGCCTGTAAAAATATCTCGTTTTTTTATTCTCGCAATTTGTTTAATTGTCTTTACAAATCCATTTGGAGCAATTGTGCAGTTACTACTCCACATTAATTTCCTCAATTTATCCCATTCAAGTAAAATAAGAGAATCGGGTAATTTATTTAATTTTTTAGTGTAATCTTCATTTGAAAAAAAATCGTTTAATTCATATGTATGTGATATGATTTGCATACAGGAATTTAAGTAACAACTATTTCCGACATTTGCTAATCCAGATAACCCTTTGCCAGAATATTTATCATATATAGATGTTTCTTTTAAAGCAATTGTAGATGACATTTATGTTTTATATTAAATACATTAAATTGTATTTAACATATTTTATTAAGTATTAACTGGATATTTCCTTTTTAGAACCAAAATAACTGGTAATATTAGTATTTCCATTTTTTATATTATTTGTATGTACCAGATAGGGCGCAAATAATAGTGCTTTTACTTCCTTATTGCGTAACACATCTAACTTTTCTCTGTATTTTTCAGGATCAGGATATTCAGTATGTAATTCAGCTAATGTTTTTTTCCATCGATGTAATGTTATACCTTTCACCTTTTTGAAATCTCTCATTTTATCCAATACTAGTGCAAATAATTGTTGAACTGGTTTCATTATTTGATTCGTAATATAAAATGAGTAGTTGATTTTTATATTTTGTTCTCTTATATATTCAGGAGTCTCGATACGTTCCCCTTGTAATGCTTTTTTATCTGGATTTTCAATGTAAACAAACGCAATTCGGTCACCTACACTAGGTTTATTGCCTGGGTCACGACGACCAATTCGATCCGCTAAAACCTTATGCGCAATTTGAGCTGGATTTTTATATCCAGAACGCAGTGATTTGGTTATAATTAATTTCTCCATACCATAACGCATATCAATGATATTCTGTAAGGATTGTTTTAGGAAATCCACCGCTTTTTCAATGTCATTTTCCTTCATTAAAATATCAATAATACCACCATAAATATCTTTTACTATTGGCGCATTGTCTCGACGTTTCAAAACAATCCCCATTGATTTACGTTTACACTCATTTGGGTTATCTTCATACAACATGCCAACATAACGTTTTTTTGATAATAGACAGAAAGGAAGAAACGTTTTTTCATATTCTAAATCATGCGGACTTTTCAAAAACTTTGAGGCTAATTTGCCAGCTTGTTTTGCTAATTCAATTGTTATTTCTAATGCCTTTTTATCAATTATTGGATTACCTTCCATGTCTTTCAAATTAAATCTAAAGAATACAGAATCAGTGTCACCATAAACGTATTCAGCATTTGTTATGACATTGCCGTAATTTGTTGTAGGAACAACAACGTTTGTATAAGCTTCTTCTATAACACGTTTTCCGTAAGTCAATAATTTCCGACCGATTGCAGTAGTCGAAGCGGCACAATCTTTTTCATAGAAAGAACTGGTTTTTGCGCCAGTCTGTCCATACAATGAGTTCGCTGTTACTTTAATACTCAGTTGACGTTTATCTAAAATATTTTTCATAAAATCGTCCTTTTGTGTTTTAATTTGGTCGCGTGTTGATTTTCGCGCAGCCATTAATTCTTTTAATATTGCAGGCATAATAGCATGACGCGGTTTTCCAGTGATTTTATCTAATGGATATTGTGCATAACGACACACCTTATATCCAACCTTAATTTTTTCCATACCTGCTTTTGGATTTCCATTTTTACGTTGCCATTTATATGTATTATACGTAATGTCAACATACTCGTAATCAGGTAAATTATCATATTTATGAAGGCCTGTATTTTCATCAATTTCACCTGTTTCTTCAATTAAATTATTACCTAAATCATACTCGCGTGTAGATACTTTACTATCATGTGATATATTTTCGCTTATCATACTAGATGGATACAATGAAGCATAATCAAGGCAAGCAACCGGCGTTTCTAAATACAAATCGCATTTTGGTTCCAATACTGTTGCACCCTCATAACCATCGTCTGTTAAGGATTTCTCTATTACTGGCATTAAAATACCATTCTCGCGGCATTTTTTCGCGATATAACTTGTTAACTTTATGCTTTGCCCCCGCATAACAAGAAAGTCCATTGGTACACTACATAATTGCGACATTACACTATAACTAGTAAGAACGTCAATTTTTCGCATTAAATGATGAACAAGATTACAATCCTGAATACAATACTTTGCAATTACAGCTCTTTCTGCAGGACCTTCGTTTGTCATGCGGAAAATATCCTGCGGAGTAACATCATCTTTTGACAATCCCCAACGCACTTTTTTATTAATAATATCAGGATATTCTTTACCTCTAATAGTAAATGTATTTTCGATATAATTAACATTCTCTACTTTAAATTTTTCACCATTTTTATATTGATCGCTTGTATGCGCTTCTTCCTCGAAAATAATGAAACAATCATTCTCTAAACCAGTTAAATTTTTACTATATATCTTAGTATAATCTTCATTATTATCATTCGTGAAATATTCCAACTTTTTAACTCCGTCGCCTATAAAATATCCTGAAACATAATCTAATTTATATTTTGGTAATTGATAATCCCGTCTAAAATAATTATACATATCAATTTGTAACCTTCCGGTCATTTTTACAAATTTTAAATCGTGTTGCCCACTTGCAATCATAAGTGTATTTTCTTCTAGTCCTTCCTTTTGTGTTCGCCAATCACGTTTTAAGCACACTTCATTTTTTTTCCTAGAAAGTTTTAGAAATTCTCGTTCGCATTCTAATTCTTTCGCACGTAGAAACATAAATTGATAATCAAATCCAAATATATTATAACCAATAACAATATCTGGGTCTTCGCGTTCTATTAATTTTGTCCAAGCCAATAATACTTGTTTCTCAGTGTCATAACATTCAATTGTTGCATTCTCTACTGGGTCACATGTATTTTTTACAATACAATGGTTTAAATATGGCTTATCCTCTCCGTATCGAACAAAGGTAGAACCAATAAATGTTACATTGTCGCCTTGCAATTTTGGAAAAATGTTCGTTAATGTACGCGTATATTCTACTATTTTGGTTTCGCGCGTTGCGTCTTTATCTGTTAGGAGACTAATGATCGAACCATTCTTTTTATATGGTTTTGCCTTTGTTTTATTATTGAACCAAGTTTTCTTGTTTTGTTCTTCTTCATCGACATATTCATTTTCTTCGTCATCATCACATTCATCTCCTTCGCAATCATCCTCGTCGCATGCCACTTGGTGTTTTATATCAGTAATTCCAGTATCCATTTCAATGTTATCTGTGTTGTATGTTGATGGCTTGATTTTTATCCATATTTGAAACATAGTTTCTATCGAACGGGATGTAACCGGAACAATTGGATAGACCTTATCAATATTTCCTATACATGTTGTTTCATCTATTTTAATTCCAAATGAATTGAAAATAATTCTTTTTACAAATTCTTCAGTGTAATTATCTTGTTCATTGCATATATCAATAATATTCGTTGCTAATTTTTTATAATTTTTTACGGGTAAAGGGAAATCGCCATGACTACTGCTTGCTTCAATATCAAAACTACAAATTTTATAAGGTACATTAGTTTCCTTATCCGAAAGAGATATTATATCGTCATAATTTATACTATACTCAAAATTACACGTGCTACTTTTAGTCATTATTTTTGTTGTTTTAATGTAAGGGAGCCCAATCCATCCAGATGGACTAATTTCTTTGATGTGAAATAAACGAAGCAACGGAGGAATATGTGCTTCATATAAAATTGTTTTGGTTTTTCCGAAAATATAGCCATTTATATTTAAGCGATACTCATTTTTTGTATACCATAGACTTTTTGTTTTTTTCATAGCAGTTTCATTCTTGAACTTGAATTGAATAAAATTATATTTTTTTCCGGCATCAAACCCATATAATTTTTTTCTCTGAATCAAACTTGTTTTTAGAATGTCCTCCCCGTAAGGTTCTCCTATCTCAGAAATTACTTGTATAACAAACTCATTTTTTTCATCTTCGCCCCAATCATCACCAACTTTAACGTAAAAGAATGGTGTATAATTTTTTACATTAATGCATGCAGTTTTACCTTTTTCATTTACACCAAACATTTTAATATCAAATACCTTTTGTTGGACACCATACGATTCGTTCATATTGTCGGCGGTATCAAATGCGAGTAAGCGATATGAATAATACATTGCGATGTATATTTATTAGATACATTCTTTTGTATCTATTTTATTTTAATTCAATTTTATAATAAAATTAATGTTTCAGTGCGATGTTTATTGATTACGATATTTATTGATTACGATGTTTATTGATTACGATATTTACGCGTTCGTCCCATTTTATTCTTTTTTTTTCCTTTACATTTCATGTTTCTTTTTGTTTTATAAGACATTTTTCTTTTTCTTCTTCTAGTGACTGAACCGCCTTTCATACCAACACTATTATTTTTAAGATGTTTAAGATTTTTAATAAATTTTAACATTCCATTCGCGGTTCGTTCTCCCTCATAATGATTAAAAAACGCCTTACCCCCTTTATCATATGTAATAGAACCAATTGTTGGAAATCCTTCTATTTTTTCAATATTTTCAGTCTCCGATATTATTTTATTTATATCATTCCCTATTTTTTCAGATTCAACTGATACAATTCCAAATTTCTTGTCGGAAACTTCATTCATTGGATCCTTAACCATTTTTATTAATTCTTTCCATGGCTCGGCCATTGTTTTACAATGTCCACACCAGTTTGCATAAAATTTAATAAACATTGGTTTTTTTTCATTAAACATACGAACAACATCTTTTAATTCTTGGGTGGTGACTTCTTTATTATCGATCGGTTTTCCATTTATTTTTTTTCCATCATTCGTTATATTTGCGATTTCAATACCTTGTTTTTCCATATATATATATACATTATTTAGAGATTAAAATATTTATTTTTATATATATGTATAAACTATTTATTATTGGTATTATATTTTTATTAGGATTGTATTTTATTTATTGTTCAAAAGATATTGAACCATTTGTGACAAATGGAAGTGAAACATATCAAATTGCTGAAAATTGCTCTGATGTTTTGATAGAAAAAGGAAGTGAATTTTTCCTGTATAATTCTAAACGTGCGAATGTTCCGGGCGTTAATCCTATTCGATTTTCAAATTTGGATGAATATACCGAATTTACTGAATGGCAACGCAGTCAAGGAATATTATGCCCTATCTTATATTTACAACATGCCTATAACGTACAAGGCGATTCTGTATATAAAGTGCGTCCTAGTCCTACCAATCAACATGCTGGATTACCTGATTATTATATAACCGATGAAATGCTTGAACTTGCTAGTAAAAATATAATGCCACCTCCAATTGAACGTGCGATGCATGAAGAAAGTAAATTATTGACGCTGGGCGTAAAAATAGTAATGATTATAATAAAAATAATTACCCAGGGTTTGATGGTCATAATCAATACATTGGAAAAGAAACGCCACTTGATAAGATGTTCAACGATACATCTAACAAATTTAGTGCGAACCCAATGGATTCTACTTGGGGGGGTATTGATTACACCGAACAAATCATGGAAACTGGATATAAAAGATAATTTTATTCTATTAATTACATCTTACCATATATATCGTTGTAATAATTTTTACAATCTTCCAACGCTTTTACGTTTTCAACTTGAGCTCTTAATACTTCCATTTTATCATTTCTTACCACATCTCTTTCATCATCGTTTTTTATATCTACGTCAATGTATGCTTGAGAGATATTTATACTATCAATAACTGCTAATATTTTATGATGATTTATACAATTATCGTATACTTCATTTATTTCTTGATTGATTGATTTTTCTATATAATATTTTTGTTTTTTATTGTAATTTTCACATAATTCAACCTGATATTTTCCTGATATAATCTTTAGTTTATTTATAGCATTTGTTATCTCGGCTTTAGGGAGGGCTTTTTTATCCGGCTCACATTTTTTTTTAAAATTACCTCCTTCACCGGTTGACATTTTATTTGAATTTTTATTTGATTTTTTTTTTCCTCCAAATCCTTCAACAAATATACCAGTTTGAAGACGAATTGTGTTTGCTATAACATATATTGTAAAAATTACAACTACCGAATACCCAATAATTTTATAAAT
>Ga0105051_10004083_pt1 | contig 17194 bp, 14 predicted proteins | sample FRY02_FD_78383 | JGI IMG/M metagenome (GOLD analysis project Ga0105051, IMG submission 78383) | Freshwater microbial communities from Lake Fryxell liftoff mats and glacier meltwater in Antarctica - FRY-02 (megahit assembly) | ecosystem: Environmental > Aquatic > Freshwater > Ice > Glacier... | reverse complement strand
GACATAACTCGTCTTTGAACTCCTGGGCGAAACGTCGACGTGTGGCGGACATGCTGTTCTCTCTTTCAGTGACACCCTCATTTTAAGAGGGCCCACTGTCCGAAAACACCGTGGCAGTCCATTCCTCCCTCTCATCAAAAGGCTAGATAAAGGAAAGGCAAGGGCCCTAAGGAGGAGGAAGCGCTCAACTTTCCATCCGCGATCCAGAAACGATTTCTTGAAGTCTTTCTGGTTTGAATCGAGAAGCACGAATTGGCTCATACTTGTCATTACTGCGCGCCCTCGAAGAGCGCTCCAACCTACCGCGAGGCGAACTTGCGACGATCCGAAGTCATCTCCGGCGACTACTCCTCCCTCCCCGATGAGGGATCTAGCTAGGTTTAGGTCCTCGAGAACAGCCGAAAATGAGTGGTCAGCGTCCACGTACACAAGCTCGGGCTTGATGCCTGCCTTCTTTAAAAACGGGGCGGCGTGACCAGTTGAGGCTCTAACTATAGAAGTGTTATCAATAAAGCCATAATCTTTTATCGTTTTCCAAAAGGTTTCGAGAACTTGCGGTTCTCCATTCCGCACCTTGAGCCTCTCGAAGGCCCACTCAGTTCCTTCCGGAAACAAGCCTTGCCAATGTTCAGAGGAGCCAAGCCACGTGTCCACACACACAATCTCCGATGTGAGGCCCCTAGATCGCGCCTCGAGAAGGAAAGTTATGGCACTGCGTCCTTCCCATGAACCAAACTCGACTATTACGTTTGGATGAATTAAAGCGACCAAGTCCCTGAGGGCGTTGGAGTCCCGCGGCAGTATGTCTTTTTCTTGAGCTGATTGTGCGGGCAAATTTCACTCCTTCCTTAGTCGAGCGGTGGCCTTTAGCTTGTACATTACAACACTCAACGAAACTCAGCACGCGGATAGGCGTACAAGAGGAGTGTGGAATGAAAATTGGCTAACAGAGGAGACACCCAATCATGTGGTTACTGAGTCACCGTCTCCAACATAGCCATTCCGACAACGCTCATCCTGCGCGAGAACCAGTAACGAATCGGACTTTGGCAGTTTTAAACACCGCACATTGTCGGCAAGCCGCAGAAGTTGGTACGGAATTTGCCACGGCACACTGAGGTGTAATTTCAGGCGCGGCTTTGCGAGAAGATGGACGATATTGCTCAGCCGCATTGCTTCAGCCCTGGGGCTTATTGCTGTACCTCCCTCACAAATAATCGCAATAACCCTGGCAATTTGCTCGACCTTCGAGACATCGAAAGTGCGATCCGGGTGTAGGTGAAAGCAAATCCCGGGAAATATCGCAAGCTTTGAAATTGAGCTTTGTATCGGAGTGGGATTCGCGCCGATTAAAATCCCCGCACGAATCGTCACTCCTTTCCTGTATTGCGCCACAGCATCCTCGGCTCGAAGTTTTGCCCTCCCGTATTCGCTTCCGTCCGACTCAGCAGAATTGGTCGAGACAAAAATAAATCTAGCCTGGTTTCGCGTTGCGAACTTGAGCAAAACAAGGGTGCCCTCCACGTTTTGAGCTTGTTTAGCAGGGCTCCGGCCCTGCATATCCCACGCAATAGAGACGACGGAATCTATTTTGAAACCGGGCAATGAATTCACGGTTGGCATCGAGAGGTCAAAGTACGATGGTTTTCCAGCGTCGGTGTGCTGGGTAGAAATTACGTCGTGACCCCTAAGTGAAAGCTCTTCGATTACGGACCTTCCCAAGGAAGAGCTCGCCCCAGTGACCAGTACTGTTTGCTTCCTCTCAAGAATCATCATCGACCGCCATCCTGATAATTCTCGAGGCGTTGAGCATAGTTATCGCCGTTATGCTTCCAACTTCGATTGCTGGCAAAACACTGGCGTCAACTATGTGTACGTCTCGCAATCCGCTCAGCTGACCTAGCTCGTCGGTGCTGACTCCCATAGGAAGAGAAGCCCCAAAATGGAACCCCGAACCACTGCCAGGTACTTCTAACCCTCCCCATGGCAAGAAGTAGCCGTTGGACGCTAGGAGGAACCTTATAGGACGCAACGCATCCCGCAGGTCAGCGGTTTTCGGTTTCTCATATTGCAGGGTCAAACCTCTTCCTGAGTCCGACAGCCGAGTCGTGATTGTTGGCGAAACATCTTCGCTGAAATAAACTACCGCGGGCAGAATGTGTCCCGAGAAATGGCTCACCGCTCTCGCGCCGGATTTTAGCAGTGGGTACCTCCGAATAAACTCTTCGCCCAGTTCTGCGCTAGGCGGGTAAACCTGGGCAAGCGAGGAACCATCGCTCGCGGAAATGCTGAAATTAGCTAGCTCAGGTTGGTTTTCCAGGCGACGGATATTCCTTGGGGCGATAATTCCTCCGAAAGCTGTCAAAGTTTCGCGGACCTTTAGCGCAGCAACAGGGGTAGATCTCAGAATGATTTCCGCTGTGCCAAGTGGACCCGCCGCAAGGACGACTTTATCGAACGAAAAGGATTGGCTCGTGTTACGGCTAATGGTGGAGAGAGATATAAACTCCGGTTTTCGGGAGAGGCCAGTGACTTTATGACCCATCATGAGTTGAATCTTGTTAGCCTTTGCAAGACGAGAGATTTCATCTCCGGCAAACCAGATTGCGTGGTTTGGGCAACCTGTAAGACAGACTCCTGTCCCGACGCATTTATTGGGGTAGCCGGCTCGCGATTCCACTGCAATTTTTGTCGGCTGCACCTCTGTCCCAAAAAACTCCGATCTGCGTCTCAATGAGACGGAAACGTCGCCCACGGACCGAGACCGCCTTTGACTGGGTGAAGAAATCTGTGCGGGACTCAGTTCCTGGGAGGTCGTAGTGGGCACTATAGAGGCAAGCAAATTAAAGTCATCTTTGTCGAAATTTACGTGCTTAAACGACCGGTTCAGATAACGGTCAAATTCAAAAGTACCTCCCCAAACCCTCGTAAATCCGCCAAAATAGCGTGAGGGACGTGCCAGAGTCCCTTTTGGAATTTGATTATCGTCTCCAGGCAGCATACGGTAAGCATCGTGGGACCCCAAATGGCCCTTCATTCTGCCCGCAAAAGTAGGAACCTGTGATGTCACCGGTGCCTGATTCGCAGAGCATTCAAAAACCGTTGGTGCTATGCCTCTGGCGTTGAGCGCGGCAATTGCGGCCACCGCGCTAGCCCCAGATCCGACTACAGCCCAGCGTGTCTTACCCAATTCTTTCCCTTAGCCCGATTCGGAAGAAAACAAATCCATTTAACAAGAAAGAAAACGGAACGACCCAGACTTTTGCCAGGCTAGGCGCCAGACCGACCTCAACTGCGAGGAATTCAACGGCTACGCTTGCGGCGAATACTGAAAAAAGTAGCCACACAATCCTCAAACCCCAACTGGTGCCACTACGGTTGGTGCCTTGCAGGAAGGAAAGCGTACTGACGATTAGGGCGGCAAGAATTGCGCTGAACCCGTTAGCAAAGAAAGGGGCGAGACCTACACCTACCAATGCTAGGAACAAAGCAAAATCCGAAACCATACCAATGACGGCAGCACGGAAGTAAGGTCCTAGATAGGTGCACCACAGATTGCGCAAGAGCATTAGAGTTGTGTTCATGGAAGCTTCAATCATAATCCCATGTCTCGACGAGGCCGAGACAATTGGTGCATGCATAAGCGAGGCGCAACAATGGGGGAACGAAGATCAAGTTTCGCTCGAGATTATCGTAGCCGACAACGGCAGTTCAGATGGGTCAGTTGAGATTGCCGAGAAGCTCGGAGCGAGAGTTATTCACATCAAAAATCGCGGTTACGGGAATGCAGTCCGAGGTGGAGTCGCGGCGGCCTCAAATGAGCTGATAGTGATGGGTGACGGGGACCTGAGTTACGACTTTCGCGACTCCAGACAACTCCTGAGCGAACTAATGCAGGGAGCCGATTTGTGTGTAGGGAATCGGTTTAGCGGAGACATCGAACGGGGGGCGATGCCATTCCTCAACCGCTACCTTGGCAACCCGTTTTTATCGTTTTGCGCGCGCAAGTTATTCGGTATTCCTCTTGGAGATTTTCATTGTGGGATCCGCGCTTTCACTCGCTCAGCCTATGACGCGATTTCCCCCAACAGCGGCGGTATGGAGTTCGCTTCGGAACTAATTGTAATGGCGGGAATTCGTGGGTTGAGAATCAAAGAGGCACCTGTGAAACTGAGAAAGGATGGTCGTTCGCGACGCCCTCATCTGAGGCCGTTTCAAGACGGATTCCGAAACTTGGCCCTGCTCCTCCTCCTGGCCGATAGGAGAAAAATCGTCCTGCCGATTTTCGTTTTGATGGCCTTTCTCTTAGCCACAACATCTGTTTTGCTATTCAGCTCTGAGCCAATTTTGTTCCCCGGAATAGTTTCGTTTGGGTTGGGCACGCTGATGGTTTCAATTAATTTGCTGATTGCGTTGACTTTTCTGTTACTTGGACACCGTTTAGTGCACGCAAAAGTAATCGCAAGGAAGTGGATAGGGGCCGACACCGCTTCTGACCCCTGGGTCGAGCGCCAGGTGGCTGGGCGATTGACATGGGCGAGTCTGGCACTGCTAATTCTGAGCGTGGGGCTTTTCTCTGTGCAATCTGCCGGCTGGGTTTCTGGAGGTTTTGTTTTGCCGTCGGGCTATTCAGACTTAAAAATTTTCGTTCCCGTTTCTTCTCTACTCGTTGCCGGATTCTTCCTCATGACGATGGCGATGCTCAGTCTGACACTAGAAGTTTTCAAAAATCAGCCCAGCTAGAAATCGAACCGCAGTTACATTCTGACTATTTCTGCTTTATTGCGGGAAGTGTTAGCAAACAGCCATACGATAAAGCACGCAGTCATCAGTGTCACGTTTGCCACCCAGCCGTGTATGTTGTGTGCGCTGAAAACGAGAACCCAGAGGCCCACCGGAAGCAGCGAAGCGACGACTAACGGGAGAGCGATCCGCAGAATTAGGCGATCGAGCCGAGCGATGTAATAGCCGAGTGCAAAAGTCAGCGCGATGAGTGCCAACCACCTAAAAGAATACTGAGGAAGGGAACCCAGGAGATGGTGGTACCCGGCGCGGAGAACGGGTCCCAGGTGAAAACTTTCTTTGTTCTCCGAACTGGATTGGAGCTCTGCAATCGCAACCGAAGGACTGGTTCTGATTGCAATGTCCACAAATCTCGACAACATGCCAAACCCATAGCCAAAGATCCAAAACCCAAGAGCCAGAGTCCCCGAAGGAAAAGCTCCAGGAAAACCCTGGGTTTTTTCTTCATTAGGTTGTCTAAACCGCGTCGTTCCGACAACCATATGAAATAACAACGCGAAGGCCATTGGGTAAAAGAGTTGTGCCAGAAAAGAATAGGCCAGCCCAGCCAATGAGGATATGAATGCTACTCGTGATGGCAGTAAAGGGTTAGAGAAGGCCAAGACAATCAGAGCCAACATCATAGTCGCAACCGAAAGGCCTTGACTGTAACTGAAGCCGCCAAAAAGAAAGTCTGTCCCCAGAAAAATCGTAATAACAATAGGGATTGCCAACTTCGGACTGAGAACTAACAGCCGATATGAAAGCAATATGGCAAGGCCTACAGTGCAGGAGCCAATCAGAAGTGCAAATACTTCAAGCGGGACAAACTGTCCTGCTAGAAGTAAAATTGCCGAAGAGCCGTGCCAAAAACGGGCATACGATTCCCAGTTGAAGTTTTCAGTTGATTGCACTGTCCAGGACAACTGATTGCACTGCGAGGAGATCGGATCAGACCCCAATTGCCGCCGGTTCCCGAACGGTATTTCTGACTCAGAGAACATATGACCCAGGGTCACACAATCACTGACCCTGTCCGCTACGTGAACACGAAGCTCACCAACGCTTAGTTCCTGAAAATCGGAGCCCGAAAATCTTTTCGTTATCGATTCCACATCTTCAACCACTGGAGCGGTAGGGGCAGCGGCGGCGAATTGAAGAAACAGAGAAAGCGTAAGAGCAGAGAGGACTGTCGCGAGCATTGCTGGAGCGGCAAGACGAACAAATTGGGAAAGGATTGTAATAGTGCTTTTCCGACGATTCGCCATTGCCCGAGTCTAACCGACCGAGGATTAACTGTATTTTCCGATTACGGGCCGAAGCGCTACGTCGTCTTGGTTTTTATGAAGACCCCAGAGTTGTGTGTTCGGACAGGGTCTCGTCGACCGTTTACAGCGTGACCCTAGTTTTAAACAAGCCCTGTTGCTGTCGAATCTGGCTGCAGATTCAGTGCGGAGTTCACGAACACTGATTGGTTTGTGAAATAGATTCATAGCCGGCGAAGGGAACCTTAAGGCAATGGTATTGGGTTAACCTAAGCCAGAAGGAGATGGTTGAACAGTGGATTGTTTTTGTTGACAAGTACCTGAATTGCGGGATCAACTGTGACTTTTCGCATCCTTACGCCTCTTCTACCCCACGGGTCATGGCCACGCAAAATCCGTTTCGGAACCTTATCCAGTGTCGCCGGTTTCATCAGCTCTTGGTGGGGGCTATCTGAAATTTTTTGTCTCACCCTCTCGACAATTGAAGAACCTGGAGGACCTCCGACGTAGGTGAAGTGCCATCCACCGTCACTGAGGCGCACCCCCTGGGGAATCAAAGATCTATCCCGCAAGCCAGCAATGGAAGTTTCTCGAAGTAAGCTGAACTTCACCGACCTGGTCCCTAACCACCGGGGGTTTTTGATACCCGGATAGTCGCCAGTAATCGAAATAAACTTTCCACGATATTCTTGAAAGTTTAGATAATAGACATATACGTCCTGAGCAAAATGCCCGATTTTGCCTTCCTGAGCAGCCTCTACTGCTTCCGCGAACACCCTCGGGTTAGGGAATTCGTCTAGGTCCCCTGACAAGATGATGTCATCATCACAGCAGAGTTCGCGCAGAGCTTCTCCGAGTTGATTCTTCTGAAAGTCATCACGCTCGAAAGTCGTGAGTGATTCCGGGCCAGGCTCTGCGATGACATGAATAATTTTGCTCTCGAACCGCGAATACATTGCTTTGTTTTCAAGGTAGCGAAGCGGCTTGTTTAGACCAGAAAAAGAAACGCTCGATTCAGAGATAACAAAATAGTCAACGAGAGAGTCGAGTAGGTGCATCCTCAAAAGCATCAGATCTAAATCGTTGTTGAATGGGAATACATCGTAAATCTTCATTATTGGTACCTCATTCCGGGGAGCGGTCTCATTTGCCGGACCATTTCGACATTTGAGCGGAAAACGCCCTTCTCGCATCGGCGGGGAAAAAATTCCGCCAAAATCGGGGTTTTTGCCTGTGGAAGCCAAAAGGCCTTATCCATCGAGCTTCATTCACAAAGTGCTCTTGAGAAAACTGTACTGCGATTTCCACTGGCGCAAATCGGCATCCTGCGTACTCGTAAACATGTCGATTGTGTACGCAGATGTTACCATCCTCGTGGAGAAGTCCTGCATTCATATGCCGGTAGAAATCCGACTTGTTGACATCGAAAACAACTTCGTGTTGTTGTGGCACCCTGAGGAGTTTTTTGGAACGCAGGCTGAACCCTCCGTTGCCTACCCTCTGGGTTCGTCCAAAAGGGGTCACAAAAACGTCATCTCGCAAAGGCCACGGAGCCCCAATGTAGTCGTACTCTAAAAAAGTAGACGACCACTTTCTAGGATTAAGAACGTATCCGTCGGCGTGGATTGTTAGGCAGTGGCTGCTCTCCACGTACCGCCATAAGTCAAAAATCATAAACCGACTGTAAGCGTCGTGTCCCGGCCCCCGGAGGGGAAGAGGAGGGGACTGCTTCCACTTTATTGTCTTCGGCAAACCCTTTGGCTTTTTTGGCGATATCAGGATTGTGTCAAAGTAATTGAGGGACTTCTGGGACTCCTCTAAGGCGAAAACGACTTTATCTAGCTGCGTTGCTGCTACGGCGAGCATCGTAACACTGCCTAAATCTCTCTTACTCAAATACTTTTCTTTCGCTATGGCCTAATTCGGAGTGCCCTGTTTCCTCGCACTACAGTCTGTCGTTAAGCAGGAGCGCCGTCAAAGAATTGCGCGCCAGGTTCGCGCGAGGTTTTCAACTCTGAAAGACGAACGAATTCGCGGAAGAGCAGGTTTGATTCCTTTAGTTTGAGAAAACTGCCTTGGCCGGTTAGCCGACCATTCTCAATAACTAAAATATCGTCCGCATCTTGAATAGTTGAAAGTCTGTGAGCAATTACTAAAACTGTGCAGACTCTCTTGATGTCGAGCAATGTTCGGGTAATGGATGATTCGGTTTCAGCATCCAGGGCGCTGGTGGCCTCATCGAGAATAAGAAACTTAGGCGAAAAGTACAACGCTCGGGCTATGCCGAGCCGTTGAAGCTGACCGCCACTGAGGGAATCATTGTGTTTGCCGATACTCGCATGGATACCTCCATCAAGAGTGTCGACAAAATCTAAAAGATTGGCCGTCTCGAGCGAAGCTCTCGCCTTTTCTAGGTCGATTTCCTCCTCGGGCACGCCTAGGGCTACGTTTGCAATTATCGATCCTCCAACGATACCGGGCCGTTGGGGCACGTAACCGAGGAGGCCTGGGGAAGCGTGCCTGAACCTCCAAGGCTCAATTCCGTCAACAAGAATTGAGCCTTCTGTGGGTCGCTGGAGGCCGATAATAAGGTCCGCAAGGGTACTCTTTCCAGAGCCTGACGGCCCAACAAGCGCGACAAGACTGCCAGGACTGATCCTGAACGAAACTGTATCAAGCACCCGTGCGCTCGCATCGGGGTACCTGAATGAGATGCTGGAGAGCACAATCTCCAAGGGTCCAGAGTTGTCGCTTCCGAAAGACTTGTTTGGCTGCGAACTTGTTCCCTTGTGATGAGGTTCTGGGAACTTTTCTAAGTTTTCCAGAAAGTCAAGCGCGGCCTCAGACGGATTCTTTAGAAAAAGCATAGAAGAAACGGACCTTTGGAGGGGCAACACCGCTGCCATCATTCTTAAACTTCCCGCAAGGAAAACCGTCAGTGAAACGTAATCGATCGTCCTATTGTCAGTTAGTAGTGCAGCGGAAACAAACAGAAGCGCTCCAATTATCAATCCAGCTTCAATCACTAGCCGAGGAATCGAAGCAAGAAATTGATCACTCGCGCGGGCAAAGGCGACCTTTCTTCGAGCAAAATGAAGTTTTTGCAGGTAACTTTCCGTTGCGTCGACCACAACCATCTCGCGATACGCTGAAACCATGTCCGAGAGCATGCTCATAAACCGAACAGTCTGAGTTGAAAAAGCCTCTCCCGCTCTCCGAATCCTCGCTCCGGTGAGCATGTGAAAAAGAGTCGCGAAGAGGACCAAGTAGACAAGCACCAATGAGGCCGATGTGCTGTCTGTGGCAAAGAACAGCACCATGATTGAGACTCCAAGGGTAAACTCAGACACTAGCTGAATGGTCTGCCCCAAGAAACCACTTAGCAAATTTTCCGTTGACCTGAGCACACCCCACTCGATGTCCTGGCGCGAGAATCGACGGAATGACGAAAGATTCCCACTAAAAACTTTACGAGCAATCTGTCCCGAGTGGTGTGTTTCAAGTGAAGCCAAGTACCTCAAACTTATCCTCGTCAGAAACAACCCCAAGAGAGTCTTGGTTATGAATAAGAAGGTACTCACGAGTAGGAGAGGAGGTGCCTCTAGGTCTGGCAAAGCGAGACCAAAAAATTGCGTTGTGTTTTCTTCTGCGCCAACGGCAACAGCGACTGCCGCAGCCAGAAGTGCAATTGCAGCTAAGTCGATTAGGCTGGTCGCTGAACGCAGAATCCCCAACAACGCGAGGAAAGTTTTCTCTTTTCTACTCAAAATTGCGAGGATTCGGCCGAACGTTTTTATCAAGACTTCCTTCGGGTTTCGAGCGTCCTAGCCCTCAGCGTAACTGATGGTCAACGTAGAAGGCCAGGCTTCAATTATAGACGAAAGTTCAACAACCTTTATGGTGTCGCGTATTAACGCATCCACCGAAAGTAGGGCTGCTCCACTAATAACGCTCTACCCGCTTTGAAACCGATGGGACTCAATTAGAACTGCCCACCTAAGACATTCGTTGCCTCAATTAACAAAGCCCCCTAAGGCAGTTTAGTTTGCGTGGCGTTGTTTCACGCCGGTGTGGATGTTAGGCAGCGCGTTATGGTAACTGCCTTAATCGCCTTGGGTTTTGTTCCCGTTGTTTTCCGTGGATAGCGGGGGCTTACACGGGGGGTATCCAGCGTAATACTCTGCTTCAACTCCCGCTGGGGTTCGGTAGTCCAGTCCGGAGTGGAGGCGTTGGTTGTTGAACCACCACACCCATTCCAAAGTGGCCAGTTCGACTTGGTCGACACTCCACCAGGGGCGGCGTTTCTCGACCAGTTCGGCCTTGAACAGCGCGAACTGGGAGTCAGATAGAGCGTTGTTGTAGCTGTTTTATTTCGACCCAACTGATGGAGATTGCAGACGGAGATTTCACCACGAACATTGTCAGGTAAATGCAAATTCTCTGGATTCCGCGAATGGTTCTGATACACAAGAGGGCTTCTTACACAGAGACATAAGGCACCACTTCAGGCGATGACATCGCCTTTACCTCCAATAACGTGCTTGGGGCCCGCAAGCCCTCCTCCAATCGCTAACCTTTACCTTCTCGAGAGAACATCCGTTAGTGCCTCAGAGAGGTACTCGCTGCCCCTGGTAGATAAGTGGAAGTCGTCGCGATAGAGAGTCACCCCATCCTTGGAGCTGAAACATTCAACAGCATCACAAAGTTGGTCCCGAGGGTCGTAAAGACCGGCCCCAGACAAGTTGGCAACCCTCTCCAAAGACGCTCGCTCCAATCTCTGTAAGTAGTCAAGTTCAACCAGACTGACTTGTCCACCACAGCCAGATTTAGCAAGACGATAGAGCGTGCACTCCCCCGGATTGAATGAAACTCCGCCCCGGAAATCGGGGACGGGCAGGACGAGTACGACATCGAAATTCAACAACGTCAGCGTGGAAAGTGTGGACAGGAGCCCCTTCTCCAAGATCAAGCCTTTAGCACCTGGGTCTTCGACGATTTGGGACCGACTGTCTCCAAAAAGGACTCCTGATTCCCAGTACCAAGAGTTAATCTCGGACAAGATCACAGTTCCAGGGTTCGCATCTGCCATCCAACTCATGGCTTCTTCATATCCCTCTCGGCACGCCGTCGTATTCCTTTCCGGGGGAGCAGAAGGGTTGAACATCCATACATCCTTAAATGGGCACCCGGGGAGGTTGACCATGTAGAGAGGACGGCCTTGCTCACGAGCAGAAAGCAACATTCCCTCACTAAGAGCGTCAGCCGTCGAATCTCCTACTAGATATATTGGCGGCCCAGCGCCTTCAAGGTTCTGTGCGCACCCCTCCGGCATGGTCGCAGAAACTCGTTGCGGTGAACATCCGAAAGATTGCATGATGTGTGGTGTCAACACGGCGCTTTGAATCTCCCTAACCTGTTCCGATCCCCATCCGTAATTTGCAATCACGAGCAGAAACACCGCTGAAGTTATGGGCACCGCAATTCCTAGGGAGATGATCGCCGTCCAACCCTTGCAAGAGTTAGCCGCCGGACTCCGAAGAGGAATCTCGACGAATCGGTAGGAAATCACTGCAATCGCTATCGATCCCGCAACGCTCACCACAAGCAAGACTTCTGAGCCCGGCCACAGAAGATTCGCAAAAACGATGAAAGGCCAATGCCAAAGATAAATCGAATAAGACAAATCGCCAATTCTTACCATTGCGTCCGAGGAAAGCCAGGCTAGAGCTGGGGTCTTCCGATAAGTGCCGGAAATAATGATGGCTGCTGTGGCTGCAACGGGTATCAGGGTCCTTGCACTCGGGAATGGCATCTGGCTGTTGATCATCAGAAATGAAGCCAACAGTATGACCAATCCGAGAATTCCGCTTAGTGCCCTAGCGGTCGCGGAGAGTCGCTGGAATCGAGAACCTAGAAGAGCCAAAAGGCTACCGATACCAAACTCCCATGCACGCGTCACGGGGCTGTAAAATCCCAATACGAGGCTCGAACCCGGAAAGGACAGTCCTAGATTTCCGGCAAGAGTCAAGCCAAAAGAAGCTACCGTCACGGCAAGAACTATAGATATTGGAGCAAGTCCAAAGCCTCGGCGAGAGCGGCTGATGAGCAAGCCAACCAACAGTGTGATGGGGAAAACCAGGTAAAACTGTTCTTCGACCGACAGAGACCAGGTGTTCAGGAGCGGGTTTTCAACTGCCTTTCCTTCAAAATACCCACCGCTTGAAGTAGCAATCGCAATGTTACCTGCAAGCAAGGTGGCCCCGATTGCTGTCAGACCAACAGTTTGTTGGGGGCCAAATGGCGAGAGAAGGGCAGCAGATAAGACCACAGTTACTGAAACCATTAGCCCCAGGGCCGGAGCCAACCTTCTGAACCTCTTTCGAACAAAATTGGCCAAATCAATCTTTTTTGTTACGGCCCATTCCCGCATTAACATCGCAGTGATCACAAATCCCGAAATTACAAAGAAGATGTCAACGCCGACGAAGCCTCCAGGCAATGGCAAACCGGCATGAAAGAGCAATACCGACAAAACCGCAAGGGCTCTCAAGCCCTGAATGTCGGCTCTCCTGTGGCCCATCACACCAATTGCTCCTCAGAGACGATCGAACGTTTTCCCGATTGTACTCCGAGTGTCAATTCTGAGACATCACCATTAGGCGGGCAGTTTTAGATGAGGCACCGGGACCTTAACCGGGCAAAAAACGTGAGGCACGTCGAGGCCTCGGCTGTCTGCTCTTTCTCGGTATAATTTGAAGCAATGATGAATTTAATTCGGCTCCCTAGGTTTTTAGTTCGCATTCGCCCTCTCGCATGGTTGTTTGATTTCGGAGCATGGAATTTTGCTTTGATTCTCGCGGCGGTTTTACGGTTCGAGTTCAACATCAAAGCCGTTCCTGTTGACGCACTGTTTTCTTTTTCTCTCTTTCTTGCCCTCATCTTTTTACTGACTGGGTTTGCCACACACCTCTATCGCAACCGATTTGTTTCTGGCTCCGTAGATGAGCTAAAAGCGCTTCTGGCGACAATTTTTCTTGTCGTCACGCTCGGAGGTTTGTTTGTGCTCTTGTTCGGAAGCCCCATCGGCCTTCCGCGAAGCCTCATCTTAATCGCAGCTCCAATTTTTCTATTGTTGAGTGGTGGGCTGCGGTTGATCCTTCGGCAGTCGCGTTTGAGGGACAAAGGCCCGACGACGCTCGGCAAACGCACTCTCGTATACGGCGCAGGAGACGCGGCTGAAGCTTTGATCCCCCAATTATTCGGCTCTAATGCGCTATACACACCAGTAGCGCTAATCGACGATTCTCCAGAGAAATCCAACAGGTGGATTCGAGGCGTCCCGATGGCTGGGGACTGGAGCGAATTGGCCTCCGTCGTTTTAAAATTCCAGGTCGAGCTAGTTCTCGTGGCTATTCCTTCTGCTAACTCAGAACTCCTGGCCCGGGTTTACAAGGATTCATCAAAGCTTGGATTGACAGTTGTTGTTTTGCCAACTCTCCACGAGTATCTGGGAGGTCGAACGAGCGCAAGCGACCTGAGGAGTGTCAGGATTGAAGATTTGTTGGGAAGGCAGTCACTTTCGCTCGATAATGATCGTATTTCTCGACTCATCAAGGAAAAAAGAGTTCTCATCACTGGCGCTGGTGGTTCCATCGGTTCTGAACTTGCCAGCCAGATTGCACAGTTGGAACCTGCTTTTCTGACCCTTGTGGACCGCGACGAGACAGGTCTTTTGCTGGCCTCTTTGGAAGTCGAACGCCTGGTGGGTACAGGCGTTAGTGAAACGTACCTTCTAGATATCCGGGATAAACAAGCAGTCAGCTCACTTTTCTCGTCCCGAGAACCTGATGTTGTCTTTCACGCTGCCGCTCTCAAGCATCTGGCGATGCTTGAGAGTTTCCCCGACGAGGCCTGGAAAACGAATGTTCAGGGGACACTCAATGTCCTGGAAGCTGCCGCAGCCTCATCGGTGGGAGTCTTTGCCAATATATCCACGGACAAAGCCGCAAATGCCGCAAACACATTGGGCCTGTCTAAAAAACTGGGGGAAGAGCTAACCGCATGGTTTGGTGCAAAAACAGGGCGCCCTTTTGTGTCCGTTCGTTTTGGCAATGTGCTGGGTTCGCGCGGGTCTCTCATTCCGGTTCTCTCCGAGCAGATAGCCTCGGGTGGGCCGGTTACCCTCACCGACGAGAGAGCTACCCGTTACTTTATGTCGATTCCTGAGGCATGCCAGCTTGTGTTGCAAGCTGCTGCCCAGGGCGAGCACGGTGATGTGATGGTGCTAGACATGGGCGAACCGGTAAAAATCAAAGGTATTGCCGAGAGAATGATTGAGCTTTCAGGAAAGCAAGTGGCAATCCAATACATCGGGCTGCGCCCTGGAGAAAAGCTTCATGAAGATCTATTGTCTGATGCAGAGTCCCCTATTCCGTCGGGCCACCCGAAGATTATGAGAGTGAAGGCAGCCCCTCGGAGCCCTCAAGACGTAATGGCGCTGAAATGGTGACGCCAGACCGAATCTACCTCTCGGCACCGGATGTTGGCGTTGCTGAGGAAGAAGCGGTTGTTCGCGCGGTTCGATCTGGTTGGGTGGCTCCCTTAGGACCAGAAGTCGACGCTTTTGAGCGCGAGGTAGCAGATTTTGTCGGCGCATCTCATGCTGTGGCGCTTAGCTCGGGCACTGCTGCACTTCACTTGGGGCTTACGTCCCTTGGTGTTGGAGCCGGAGACTCTGTCATTACATCCACCATGACTTTTGTTGCCACAGCCAACGCGATCGCGTACACGGGGGCATTGCCCGTGTTCGTGGACTCGCTTGAGGATGGGACACCTGACCCTGATCTCATTCAGGCTGCAATTGAACAGGAGCAAAAGGCCGGAAGGAGGGTTGGGGCAATCGTTCCTGTGGATATCTATGGTCGTCTCGCCAATTACTCCGAACTGCTCCCCATTGCTCTCTCGTCCAACGTGCCGGTCATCGCTGATGCCGCAGAGGCGCTAGGTGCTTCTCAACGGGGGGGCCTAGCCGGATCATTCGGTGATGCGGCTGTGCTTTCCTTCAACGGCAACAAGATTATGACCACGTCGGGTGGCGGAATGTTCCTGTCGCCCGATCCAGAAAAAGCCCGTCATGTTAGGCATTTAGCAACACAAGCACGGGAGCCTGCCCCGCACTATGAACACGTTGAACTTGGATATAATTATCGATTGAGTAGCGTGTGCGCGGCGCTGGGCAGAGCTCAACTCATTCGTCTCCCTCAGATGATCGCCAAACGGAGGGCGATACGCGAGAGATACCAACAATTCTTTGACCAGGTCGAAGGGGTCACTCTGCTGCCTGGAGACGCAGGTGAAGACAACTGCTGGCTTACGTCCGTTCTTGTCGACCACACGATCTCTGGATGGGGGCCGATAGACCTTCTGAATCATCTGGAGCTATCCAACATCGAATCTCGGCCACTGTGGAAGCCGATGCACCTGCAGCCACTGTATTCACAATCCACCTATGTCGGAGGTGGAGTTGCCGAACGTCTTTTTCGCCAAGGTCTTGCGTTGCCCAGTGGTTCTGGCATGTCTGAGCATGATCTGGAAAGAATCATGGAATCCATTGAGGGATTCCTCCGTAGCCGATGATGCAGGCCCAACCGCGACAGCGGCAGCTCTACCCCCTCATCAAGCGGTTTGGCGATGTCATGTCGGGGGCTCTCCTCCTGCTCCTTGCCTCGCCGGCAATCCTCGTTATCTCGCTGGTAATTCTTTTGACTGATGGGGCACCAGTTTTTTTTCGCCAATCACGGCCAGGTTTCCAGGGGGAGCCGTTCCTTTTGCTTAAGTTTCGCAGCATGAACCCTGGGGAAACGAATGAACTAGGGGACGAATCTGAAAGAATCACGAGAGTAGGAAAAATCCTTCGGAAGACGAGCCTTGATGAGCTACCTAGCCTGTGGAACGTTGTTCGGGGGGATATGAGTTTCGTTGGCCCTAGGCCGCTTCTGATGGAATACCTCGCTCTTTATTCTCCCAAACACAAAACGAGACACGAGGTGAGGCCGGGTTTAACTGGTCTGGCGCAGGTATCAGGGAGGAATCACGTTTTATGGAATAAGCGACTTGACCTGGATGCTGACTATGTTCAGCAACAGAGTTTTCTCCTTGATTTGTCCATTTTAGTTAGGACAGTTGGCCTGGTAGCCACCTCACGAGGAGTTACTCGAGAAGACGGGACGACGATGTCTCCGCTTCAAGAACGGTACTATTTGCGCGAAATGGACTAAGAAAGTGAAGCTAGCAAATGTCCGCCACTGACGGATTCACCCACCTGAACTTTCAGAAGGCTCACACCACCCCTCGAAAGCGCAAGGATCGGCTGCTCCATTTTTATCGCCTCTAAGACGCACAGGATGTGCCCTCGCACAACGAAGTCGGCCACCCGAACGCGAACTGCGATCACTGTAGCTTGCATGGGTGTGCTCACATGGCCAACCCGAATTGCTCCACTCTTGACAGTGGTTTCACTCCGAGGAGGTCTCCCTTGGCGGGCGTTCGCGCCTGCATCAAAAATTCCAGCAGGAACTCCCACTTTCAACCGGCACCCCCCAACTACGACGATCACACCAGATAATCCCGTCCTTGTTGCTGTTGACGAAGTCAACGACAACCGATGTTGGCGGTCGAGCTCCGCCCCGAAGAAACTCAGCGCCCGTCTCAGAATTTCATTCGCACTTTTCATCCCCCGCACTTCCTTTTTAGGCCTGTCAATCTCGGCCACGGAATCGGAGGCAGCACCCTGTTTCGCACCGCCATCAATAGGGCTCGTCTCATCTACGACCTCACAGATTCAATGCCATAAACAGGTTGCAGAGCAACGTGTTGAGCCCCCGCGATCCGTTTAAGGTTCCCCCCTCAGGGTCCTCACCATGCGAGCCGCGGCAGCTTCCTCATCAGCCGAATATCTCTGACCTCTCCTGTTGTTTTTGTCCGTGACTCCATCCTCGTTTCCAAAGTATGAAATCGCCAACAAACCAAGAGCGGTTCATTTCCTTGTATTCTTTGGACATGCGTCGATCTCTTGATGGCCTCATGTCTCGCCTAGCGCCTAAAGGGTCTTCGCTCACCGGAGTTTCAGAGGTTGGGGCCGTCGCCTT
>Ga0105051_10004069_pt1 | contig 17234 bp, 19 predicted proteins | sample FRY02_FD_78383 | JGI IMG/M metagenome (GOLD analysis project Ga0105051, IMG submission 78383) | Freshwater microbial communities from Lake Fryxell liftoff mats and glacier meltwater in Antarctica - FRY-02 (megahit assembly) | ecosystem: Environmental > Aquatic > Freshwater > Ice > Glacier... | reverse complement strand
AGGGGCTGGAGGCGGTAGCGTAATACGGATTCTACAACCTATTGAAGCGATTGTGCACGCTAACAAGAAAAAAAATCAGTTTTCTTTCTTCCTTTCTTTAGCTACCATGGTATAATAATAGTAAGTAAAAACTAAAGATAGATATTTGTATGAAATATTATTTTAATTCATTTTATGGCTTAAATCTTAGCGATTGGTGCAATTTGAAAAGTTAGATAAATGCAATGAATAGCTGCGTGAGATACTGATTAATTTAAATCAATCTCATGAACTCTTTCTGCTTTACTGGGTTGTTTTAAAAGAATGTAATACCGATAACAGATAAAAACGTCTGATTTCTATATTTTTGCACGATTAATACGAATAGATGATTCAAACCGATATATGCATCATTGGTGCGGGACCCGTGGGCTTGTTTGCCGTTTTTGAGGCGGGGCTGCTTAAAATGCGTTGTCACTTGATAGATGCACTGCCGCAAGTGGGCGGTCAGCTCTCTGAAATTTACCCTAAAAAACCAATTTATGATATTCCCGGCTATCCCACCGTGTTGGCGGGCGAACTGGTAGCTAATCTGATGGCACAAATTGCTCCTTTTAATCCCACTTTTACTTTGGGCCAAAGGGTGGAGGATTTGGAACGGCAAGCAGACGAAAGTTTTGTGATACGCACCAATATGGGCAGCGAAATTGCATGTAAGGTGGTGGTGATTGCAGCCGGACTAGGCTGTTTTGAGCCCCGCAAGCCTGAAATTCCGAACATCGAAACCTTCGAAAATAAGGGGGTTTCATACATGATTTTAGATCCCGAAAAATACCGAGGCAAAAAGGTGGTGCTGGCAGGTGGAGGAGATTCGGCCCTTGACTGGTCTATCTTTTTGGCCGATATTGCCGCCGAACTTACGCTGGTGCACCGCAACGAAACCTTCCGGGGGGTCGTAGATTCGGCTGAAAAAGTGGCGAAATTGGCAGCAGCAGGCAAAATTAGACTGCTACTCAGCTCACAACTCGGCCGCTTAGAAGGCGATGGCCATTTGCAAAAGGTGGAAGTCATCAACAAACAAAAGGAAAGTCAGCTGCTCGAGGCCGACTACCTCATCCCGTTGTTTGGACTAAGTCCTAAGCTTGGTCCGATTGAAGCCTGGGGCCTAAACCTCGACAAAAGCGCCATCGAAGTCAATGTACACGATTACAGCACCAATGTGCCTGGTATTTACGCAATCGGCGACATCAATACCTATCCGGGCAAGCTCAAGCTCATTTTGTGCGGCTTTCATGAGGCAGCCTTGATGGCCCAAACCGCTTTTAAGTTGGTTTATCCGGACCAAAAACTCAGTTTTAAATACACCACCGTAAATGGTGTGAATGCATTTTGATGAGCGACATTCAGGTTTTTGTGGAAGAAGCCGATGGCAGCACTACCGAGCATACTTTCCCTACGGACATGGGTCTCAACCTCATGGAAGCCCTCAAAGGCAGTGAATACCCCATTTTGGCCACTTGCGGTGGTATAGCATTGTGTGGTACTTGCCACATCGCCTTGCTCGAAGGCAGCGCCAATCCTCCTTCCGACGAAGAGCTCAACATGCTTGACACCCTTTTTAACAGCACCGAAAGCAGTCGGTTAAGCTGCCAAATTCGCTTAAGCGAACTCAGCAATGGCGCCCGCATCCAAATTTTAGGAGAGGGTAATTGATGGGGCGCGTAGTAGCCATAGATTACGGCAGCAAGCGGGTAGGATTGGCCACCACCGACGCCCTGCGCATGTTTGCTACAGCGTTGGACACAGTACACAGCAAAGACCTCATTGCCTATTTAAAAGCGTATCACATCCGCGAAGTCGTTGAAACCTTTGTGCTTGGCGAGCCCAAAACCGTCAAAAACCTGCCTTCCGATACCGCTGCGCAGATTCAGGAGTTTGCCGTACATTTGCAGCGTACTTTTCCAAATATACCGGTCGTGCGGGTCGACGAACGATTTACGTCCAAAATCGCGCTACAAGCCATCGCCAAAAGTGATTTAAACAAAAAGCGGCGCCAGCAAAAAGGACTGGTAGATCAGATCAGTGCGGTGCTCATTTTACAAACTTATCTCGAACAAAACCCATGATTTTACCCATAGTTGCTTATGGTGACGCTGTTTTGACAACCAAAGCGTTCCCCATCCCCAAAGACTACCCCAAGCTGAAAGAACTTGTGGATAGCATGATTGAAACCATGTACGAAGCCAATGGGGTAGGATTGGCAGCGCCTCAGGTAGGCTTGTCGTTGCGGTTGTTCGTAATCGACGTTTCTCCGTTTGATGAGGTGGCTTTTAAGAACGAAAAACGGGTCTTTATCAATGCCGAAATTGTAGAGTACAGTGGCGATGAGTGGGCCTTTAACGAGGGATGTTTGAGCATTCCTGATGTGAGAGGGGATGTTTTTAGGCCCGAAAAAATTCACATTCGTTATTACGACGAAAACTGGGTGATGCATGAGCACAGTTTCGACGACATGCCAGCGAGGGTAATCCAGCACGAGTACGACCACATCGAGGGTAAGCTGTTTACCGAAAAATTGACTGCTTTGCGCCGTCGACTGGTGCAAAAGAAGCTAGAGCAAATCAAGCAGGGTATTGTTAACGTTACCTATAAAATGCGTTTCCCACGCCCTGCTCGCAAGCGCTAAAGCATTTTACCTGCTGGCGGCTTTTTTGTCAGCCAATAAAATAGCTGCTTCCAAATTCACTACACCACCGGTAAGACTAATGTCGCTGAGGATCGTTTTTTTCTTTTTTGAACCGGGCAAAATCACCGGTTCTTCATACACAAAGGCGCTTTCCATGAGGATAGTACGCACTTCGGGGGCGGTAAGCTGGGGATAGAGGCCGCGAATCACTGCCGCAATGCCTGCTACCACTGGTGCTGCCATGCTTGTACCGCTGTTGTGATCGTAGGTATTGCCTGGTAGGGTGGCGTAAATATGGTCACCAGGGGCAAAAACGTCTACACTTTCTTTTCCGTAATTCGAAAAGGTAGCTATCATTCTCTCATTCAATTGAAAAGAAGAGGCGCCGACTTCTATCCAATTGGAGTAATGAATACCATCCGGGGCAAAGGGTTGGGGGAAGTTGTTTTCTTCGTCAATGTTTGTGTTGTCGTTGCCTGCTGCATGCACTAAGAGCACGTCTTTGCTCAGAGCAAAATGGATGGCGCTGGCTACCAGTTCCGATTGGGGTGAATAGCTTTTCCCAAAGCTCATATTGATGATCTTGGCACCGTTATTTACGGCATAGCGGATGGCGTTGGCTACGTCCTTGTCGTGCTCATCACCGCTTGGCACTGCCCTTAAAGTCATGATAAGTGCATTTGCTGCAATGCCGTTCATTCCTTTGCCATTGTTGCGCTTGGCAGCAATGATACCAGCTACGTGTGTGCCATGGGAGGCATCGGGGCCAGTTACACGGTTGTCGCCATAATGCGGGTCGCTCCACTCCTCGTAGTTGTCACCGACCATACCACGTGGATCAAATTCGAGGTTGAGACCATAATTCAAGATGCCGTTTACTTGCTCATTACCTTCGAGTAACTTCGATTCTGCTTCGGGAATGGCCATTTTGTTTTTGAGGGCGCTGCCATAGTAGCCTTTCACGATTTTTTGCCATTTGCCATTTGGCTTGAAGGCCTCAATTTTGGCTTCGGTGAGGCCCTCACGACCAACAGCCGTTAAAAAAGCATCATTCGCCGTTTTAAGCTTGCTCACCATTTTAAAGGCTGTGCTCATTTCTTTCACTTTGGCCCCGTGCTTTTTGCGAAGTTCTTCTAAATACGCAGCTTCTTTGCTGCCTTTGGCAATTTTACCTTCCTTTTCAAGCGCTTGGTACTTCACCAATTCACGCGTCATTTCGTAGGTGTCGTAATGCACCTCGCCTCCCGGGCCACTCAAAAAGCTCCAACCGTAAACATCATCAATGTAGCCATTGCCATCATCGTCAATGCCATTATCCGGAATTTCACGTGGATTCACCCAAAGCACTTCCTCGAGATCTTCGTGTTCAATATCCACTCCTGCATCTATTACCGCTACAATTACTGGCAGCAGGAGGCGATCGGCAAGTATACCTTCATAAACCTTATTGGTAGAAATGCCACCGAGCCGGTCTTGTTGGGGGTCGAGGTGGTACCACTGTTGGGATCGGCTTAGCTCTTGTGCGCTGGTGAAACCTAGCGTAGCAGCCAAGCAAAGGGTCAAAAAGAAGAAAAAACGGCGTTTCATTTGCGAACAATGATTTTATGTAGTTGTGTGTTGTTGTTTTGGTTGATTTGAAGGAAATACATGCCTGTGGCCACCTCTGTGAGCGGCAAAATTTCGCCGTCAGCAAGTGTAGTTTGAAGAAGGGTTTGGCCCTGAATATTCTTTATTAGCACTTCCATTTCAATGCCTTCCTTGTTTTCGATGCGCAACCAATTGCTGGCAGGATTTGGGTAGATGTGGACTCGGAACTGGTTCGCTTCTGAAACACTGACGCTGTTGTTTTGCAGGTTGTAGAAAAAGCGAGCTGCATTGTTAATGATGTCTGCAGAAATGCTAGGGATAGCTACAAAATTATGTAAAGCACCATCGTAGCTGAGTAATTCGCTGTAAGTACCGCGGTGCTGTAGTCGCAGGTGCAATAAACTGGAGCCGTCCACTTGAATTACGGGAAAGGAGAGGGCACGAACGATCCCGCGGCCATAGGGTACCACTTCATCTGCCGTGCCATGGAAATGGATGCCAGTAGCGGCTCCTGTTTTGACAAAGTTGGTGTCGAGCACAGCCCCAGCGATGTTGAGGACACCTGCTGCCGTGGAGGTATAGCCTGGGTTCCCAGAAGCCCCCTCTAAACCTACTCCAAGACCTACTATTTCTTGGTTTAGCATGGCTGAAGACTGTAGCGTGTCGGTTAAATAAGCAAGGTGAATGGCAGCAAGTGCGCCAGCGGAGTAGCCACCTACGTAAATTTTATTAGTGTCGATGCCGTAAGGATTGCCTTGCTCGGCTACGGATCGTTTGAAAAAGCGGACTGCAGCTTTGGCATCGTGCGTTGCACGCAAGGCGGCTTTTATAAATTCGCGGTCTAATGCTGCGAAATTGGCGTTGTTTATGCCCAAACGGTAACTGGATGTGGCCGTTACATAGCCCCTTTTGGCAAATGTGTTGCAAAGGCCTAGCATTACAACATCATCACGTTGACCCGAAATAAAGGAGCCTCCGTGAAACAAAAGAAGCAGCGGCCTGCCCGTTGCAGTGTCACCAGTTGGCTGAAAAACATCTAAATCGAGTGCCTGCGGCACGTTGTTCCACAAGGGTGCATTGCCGTAATTGATGTTAGTTTGGGAGTTAACAGTTGGAAAAACTTCTTGGAGATAACGTTGCGCCTGCACCAGCGTGCTGCATCCCAATAAAAGCGAAAGGAGTATTAATTTTGGCATAAGTAAGTATGTAAAAGGCTAATATAATGTGTAAAGGGAAATAAACAAGGGAACAAAGCCTAGTTGTTGCACCAAGTCTTAAAAAATGATTTGACTTTCGAAGCCGAAAGAATTTTCCAAGTAAATCATACAACTACAACGGGGGAGTTTAATGTAAGCGTGTTTTAAAACGGGTGCCCCCAACTAGCCTTTTTCTGAAGTTTTGAGGTGCAATTCTTTCCATTGAATAGCGTCAATAGGGCCAGGGGCGTCGATCATTACGTCGCGACCAGCATTGTTTTTTGGGAAAGCAATAAAGTCACGTATACTCTCGCTACCACCGAACAAAGCGCACAAGCGGTCGAATCCAAAGGCCAAGCCGCCATGTGGAGGCGCTCCATATTCGAAGGCATTGAGCAGGAATCCGAATTTTTCTTCTGCTTCTGCAGCCGTAAATCCTAATACTTCGAACATTTCGGCCTGCAATTTCCGGTTGTGAATACGGATAGAGCCGCCGCCAATTTCGTTGCCATTTAATACCATATCGTAAGCATTGGCCTTGATGGCACCTGGGTCGGTACTTAATTTATGTAGATCTTCTGGTCGTGGTGCGGTAAAAGGGTGGTGCATGGCCATCCAGCGGCCGTTTTCGCCGTCACGCTCAAGCAGGGGGAAGTCTAGCACCCACAAAGCTTTGTATTCATTCGGGTTTCGGAAACCGAGCTGGTTACCGAGTTCTAAACGGAGTTCGGAAGCTGCTTTGAGGGTCTGGCTTTTGTCGCCAGCCAATACGAGTAGCAAATCACCGGATTGGAGTCCTGACAAGTCCGTCCACTTTTGCAAAGCAGCTTGGTCGTAAAACTTGTCAACGCTCGATTTTATGCTACCATCAGCTTCGTGGCGCATCCAAACCAGGCCTTTCATACCCATTTGCGGGCGCTTTACCCACTCGGTAAGGGCATCAATTTGCTTGCGGGTATAAGCGCCAGCGCTTTTCACGGGTACACCAATTACAGTTTCAGCGCCATCAAAAACCACAAAATTGGCACCGCTCGTCAGGTCGTTGCCGTGGCCTTTGAGGTGGGCCAACTGCATGCCAAAGCGGGTGTCGGGTTTGTCGTTGCCATACAAACGCATGGCATCGTCGTAGCTGATGCGTGCAATTTCACCTATGTCGATGCCTTTTACTTCGGTAAAAAGTGAGCGGAACAGGCCTTCAAACATGCTCAATATGTCTTCGCGCTCTACAAAGGCCATCTCACAGTCGATTTGCGTAAACTCTGGCTGGCGGTCGGCCCGCAAATCTTCATCCCTAAAGCACTTTACAATTTGAAAATAACGGTCGAAGCCACCTACCATCAGCAATTGCTTGAAGGTTCGAGGCGACTGTGGCAGGGCATAAAACTCACCCGGATGCATGCGTGATGGCACTACAAAATCGCGGGCTCCTTCGGGGGTGCTTTTGATCAAAACGGGTGTTTCAACTTCTAAAAAGCCTTGACCGTCGAGGTAACGTCTAACCGATTGAGCTACTTTGTGACGCAACTCCAACTTGGCCCGTACCGGGTTCCGGCGCAAGTCTAGGTACCGGTATTGCATCCTCAGGTCGTCGCCTCCATCGGTTTCGTCTTCGATTAAAAAGGGAGGGAGTTTGGCAGGATTTAGAATTTCCACCGAGCTGAGCTGGATTTCCACTTCGCCCGTAGGTATTTTGTCGTTTTTAGCATAACGCTCTATTACCACTCCTTGGGCACAAATCACATATTCGCGACCAAGTTTTCGCATTTCTGTTAACGTAGAAACGGCTTCTCTACCTTCTTCGGCCATTAATTGTGTAATGCCGTAACGATCTCGCAAATCTACCCAAACGATTCCGCCTTTGTCGCGCACTTTGCTCACCCATCCGCAGAGGGTAACTGATTTTCCAACGTCAGAAAGGCGTAATTCGCCGCAAGTGTGGGTACGAAGCATGTGTAGTAAAGGTTAAGCGGCTAAAAATACGGCTAATATTGTTCAAAATGTAATCGTAAATCAGGCTTGTGAAACAGCCCTTGGACTATAAACATACTCAGACGAATGGGCGCAATGCACGCAGACATACCATTGCGGCACCTCAAGCAGGGATAAAAAGCTGAATTTTTTTTGGTACAGCTTTTAAACAACAAGGGTGATTTTAAATTGCATAACTTGCTTTTGCTAACACCTATGAAACGCTTTCTTTTTTTATTGTTTTGCTGTAGTAACGCCGTCATGGCCCAACCTTCAGCCCTCATCGATAGTCTGACGCTAGTTACCCAACAAGCACCTCACGATAGCCAGCGCGTCGAAGCCTACATCCAATTGGTGATTTTGCATCGGAGTGGTCGCGACAAGGCTGTTGCTTATGCCGAACAAGGCATCAGCATCGCCAAAAAGAATAACTTAAACAAAGGTTTGTTCAATCTCTACAACCAAGTCGGGATTGTATATGACTTAAATAGTGAATTTATAAATGCCTTAAATGCCTATGAAGAGGCCTTGCAACAAGCCAAAAAACTAGGCCGGTCAGATATGTTGGCCATGGCATACACCAATAGGGGATTAACCTTTTACAATTTGGGGAGCTATGATAAATCCTTGGAACAGTATTATGCTGCCTTGGAGCAGTACAATGACACTTCAAAACACAAAGTAGCACGCGCCAGTACTTACAACAATATTGGCCTTGTTTATTCTGAGGTGAAAGAGCGCAAAAAGGCCCGTTTATATTTCAAGAAAGCCTTAGCTACTTTAGGAAGTGAAGAGGATCCCTATAATTATGCTGCTTTTATCACAAATCTGGCAAATGAAGACAGCTATGATGGGCAGTTTGATCAGGCGATTGCCCTGTATAAAGAGGCCTATGCCAAGCATTTGCTAACAGGCAATCGATACGGACAGGCCCTCGTTTTGCACAACATTGGCGGCTTGTACCAAAACATGGCTAAAAACGACATTGCGGAAGTTTATTTATTACAAAGTGCTGCCGTTCGGCAAGAAATAGGAGACCGTTATGGCGTGGCGTTGTGCTACAATTTACTCTCGAATGGGTATAGTCTTGAAAACAAGCCCGACATAGCTATTGTATACAGTGATAGTGCTTTGCGGGTAGCGGAAGCCCTAGGATCTATTTCTCTTTATGCTAAAGTTTTTAGGCAACGTTGGGTGATTTTTCGAGCAGCGAAAAGAACGGAGGAAGCCTTAGCCGCCCATGTGCTTTTTAAGCGCTACAGCGACAGCCTCTCTACTGAAGCATCTGATAAACGATTCAAAGAAGTACAAGTGCGTTATGACGTAGCGCAAAAAGATCAACAATTGGCATTTAATCAATTGGCTATTCGCGAGCAAAAGGTAACCTTACAGCGGCGCAATTTCATGTTGGTTGCCTTGTTGTTCTTGTTGGCGTTTTTGATATCACTGAGTTTGGTTTTACGATCACGTTACCGCTACAAGCAAAAAGAGTTACTTACACAGGAGGCTTTGCGCATGCAAAAACAGCAGCTCGAGGCTGTAATCAGTGCCCAAGAAGCCGAAAAGTTTCGTTTTGCGCAAGACTTACACGATGGTATGGGACAATTGCTCACGGCTTTGCGGTTGAGTTTGGTCAAATCTGACCAACCCGAACCGAGTAAAAGTGAATTTTTAGTGGAAGAGCTTTACGTGGAGTTGCGCAATTTAGCGTACAACATCATGCCGCAAACCCTTTTGCGTAAAGGTTTGGTGGATGCCTTGCGTGAGCTTGCAGAGCGGCTCAATAGTAGTTTAAAGGATAAATCTATCGGATTTTCGGCATTTGGATTAAAAAAGCGGCTGCCGCTCAAAACGGAACAGCTGTTGTATCGGGTTGTACAAGAGCTTTTTGCCAATGTGTTGAAGCATTCAAGTGCCAGCAGCATTGATTTAAATTTGGTAGCTGATGCTGAAAGCGTTAACATCCTGGTTGAGGACAATGGCAATGGATTTGATCCCGCCGCTTTAGGGCAGTCGAAAGGCCATGGTTGGGCCAACATACAAAGCCGTTTACAAATGTTGGGCGCAACGATTGTGGTAGACAGTCGACCGGGCCGGTCGGGAACGACTTTCAGTATCGATTTGCCGCTTTCACCAAAGGCATAGCTTATATTTGCATCGTGGAAATACTATCGAATAACGATCTCCACTGGATGGGGGAAGCCCTGCGCGAGGCACAAAAAGCTTTTGACAAAGGAGAGGTGCCAGTAGGAGCTGTTGTGGTAGCCGGAAATAAAATCATCGGTCGCGGGCACAATCTTACCGAGCAGCTCAACGATGTAACTGCCCATGCCGAAATGCAAGCGATTACTGCAGCAGCTAATTATTTGGGAGGTAAATACCTGCACGATTGCACGCTGTACGTTACCTTGGAGCCTTGCGTGATGTGTGCTGGAGCCTTATTTTGGGCACAAATAAGTAGAATAGTGGTTGCTGCCCCCGATATAAAACGTGGGTTTTCGCTACAAGGAAACCTCTTACATCCTAAAAGTAAATATGAGCAGGGCTTGCGAGCTGAAGAAGCTTCGGCCATGCTTAAACGCTTTTTTGCGGAAATGCGACAGTCTAAAAATTAGACAATTTCCATAATTTAATAGAAGAGGATTATCTTGTTGCACACAACAGAACGAACCACAAGATCAAACCCTTTGGCATGTCAGAAATCAAGAAGTGGTGACTCGTGCTGGTCGACGATCATCAAATTTTGCTTGAGGGTATCAAAACGCTGCTGAGTGTAGAAGCAGATTTGGAGATTGTAGGTGAGGCCGCCGATGCACGCAGGGCAACGCAGCTACTCGGCTTTGCGAAGTCTGATTTATTGGTCACAGATTTAAGTCTACCTGACACTAACCATACAGATTTTATCAAAAGCACCAGGGCCCAGTACCCTGCCCTCAAAATTTTAGTGCTCAGCATGCACGATGAACAAGAAATCATCAAAGATGCGCTCAAAGCAGGAGCTAACGGCTAGGTGCTTAAAAATAACTCGCGCGAAGAATTAGTGAAAGCCATTCGAAACGTATTGCTCGGCGCGGAGTATGTAAGTCCTGATGTAGCTCTCAAATTGCTCGAAGCCAGCAAGCGATTAAATGAATCGCATCTTACCGGACGTGAGATTGAGATTGTTAGACTCATTTCAAAAGAATTCAGCAACAAACAAATAGCAGACAAGCTATTTATTAGCGAGCGCACCGTGGAATCGCATCGCAAAAACATTTTCCGAAAAGCTGGGGTGCATACGGTGGTAGGTGTGATTAACTACGCTGTAAACAACAAACTACTTTAGCCAATATTCCCCTGCATAGGGTAAGTAAAATACCATAAATTGGGTATTGACTTGAAGATAATTAGGGATTAGATTGCATTCGAAATTAGACCTTTACCAACATGCTCAGCCTAACCAAAAAACAACGTGAAATTTTGACGCTCATTTACGATGAGCTCAACAATCGGCAAATTGCTGATAAGTTAGAAATCAGCGTGCGAACGGTGGAAACCCACCGTAAAAACATCTACAAAAAAACAGGTACATCAGGAATTGTGGGCTTGATAAAATACGGCTTGTCCAACCGAATCCTCCAACAAATACCCTAAATTGGGTAGCTATTTTAAGAAGTTTTAACTATAACTTAGTGGCAACCAATCTAAACCTATTTTTTACAGCATCCGCAAGCGCTTACAGCCTTTGCGGATGTTTCTTTTTAAGGAGATAGTAGCAACTTGTTGTAAAAAAGTCGCGAATCCAAGGCAGTGCCTTGATAAATCCGAACTGTTCCCTGGCTTTAAATCCAAACTTGTGCTCGTAAATAGGATTGATGAAATAGTGTAGTTCGCGTGACATTTCAAAGCCTGTTTGTTTATACAAGCGGTTCATGTGCGCGATGCTCACCCGATAATCGTGTATTTCGGCGAGTTCATCAATCACTTCTTGGGGTTCTTTGAAGACCTTGAGCAAGGCCACGTAGGCGCTTTTTGGCAGCAGGTGAAACCAAGGTAGTTTTTTGAGCAGGGGCGCTTGGGCTATTTGTTGGTGACCGCCGAAGGGCATCCGCCAAGGAGGCCAGCCAATAAATAATAAGCCATCCTCAGTTAAAAATTTGCGCATTTGTAAAAGCGCCTTTTCTTTGTTAGGAATGTGTTCGATCACATCCTTCAAAATAATCAAATGAAACTGCCCCGTGAATTGCTTTTCAATCTCGGAGTTAAAAATGTCTTCGGCAAACAACTGCATATGACCACTTTCTACCAAATTGGCCATTAGCACCTTGCCTTCTTCAATTTTTAAGACATTCAAATCGATGCCCGTGCAATGAGCCCCGGCCTCCGCAAAAGGCCTCAAGTTGCCGCCTTCTCCGCAACCAAGTTCCAGTATGCGCGCTGTTTCCATAGGCACGGGTAGGGCAGGTTGCACAAAAGGAATGATGCTTTTGCGCGTGTTTTCAGCCAAAAATGACAGGTAAAAAGCGTGGTCCTGATGGAAATCGTAAGGCATAAGCACGAAAATAACTGGTTTTACGAATAGAAAGAACTATTTTACCATTAGAATTTATAGCTATGAAACAGATCTTACTTTTTCTTTCGGTAATAAGCGTTTTGGCCTGCGGCAATCAAGCAGCCAACAGTGATCAATTTATGACCTTAAGTGTGGCTGATTTTGCTGCAAAAATGCAATCTGAGCCCGGAGTATTGCTAGATGTGCGCACCATTGAAGAGCATCAGGATGGCTTCATTGCTGGCGCTATGCAGTACGATTATTACGAAACGGCATCGTTTAAGGCTGCTTTAAATGGCATGGACAAGGACAAGACCTATTACATATACTGCCGTTCAGGTGGCCGAAGCGGCACCACACTCGCTATGATGCAGCAAATGGGATTTAAGAAGGTAAATAATTTAGAAGGTGGCATGTTGGCTTGGCGTAGAGCAAACCAGCCGGTAGCAAAGCCCTAGTTTATCCCTTTGCTAATAGCATCGAGATTTTATTCTTGATGCTGTTTACTAATTGAGCATTGACGGCTTTGCGCTCACATTTTTGGCGCAACACCTCTTTGAAAGTCTTCTCAATTTCATATTTCTCCAAACATTTGTGGCATTGCTCCACGTGTTCTAAAAATATGGGAATCTCAAATTCTGACATTTCCCCGTCGAGGTACTGCGGGATTTTGCCCACTACCTTAAAGCACATATTGTCTCTATGATTCATGCTTCATCCACTTTATAACCCTGAGATCGGGCATATTCTTTAATCTTATCTTTCATCATGTTGCGTGCGCGGTGCAAACGCGAGCGGACTGTGCCGATGGGAATGCCGATGATTTTCGACATCTCTTCATACGTAAACCCTTCAATATCGCTCAACAGAACGATCAACCTAAAATCAACCGGAATGCCATTCAGAGCTTTGGTAATTTCATCGCCTAAAATGCCACCAAATACTTCTTGACGTAAATCTACTGTGGCAGAATAATGGGCATCTTCAGAATTATAAACTTGTTCTATCTCATCATAATCAGTTTTGGCTGGCTCTTTCGTTTTTTTACGGAAGTCATTGATAAAACTATTTTTCAGGATGCGAAACAGCCATGCCTTGGCATTGGTGTTTTGCTGATAGGTGTCGATAAACCTGAAGGCTTTCAGGTACGTCTCTTGCACGAGGTCGTTTGCATCGTCCTCGTCAAGCGTTAAACGGAATCCGAAGTTATACAAGGCGTCCATGTGGGGGTAAAACTCCACCTCGAAAACCTTGTTCTTCATCTCGGGAGATAAACTCAAGCTGTTCCTTTCTTTGGTATGTTCCCGCAAGGTTTCCGTCATGGTTAAATCCTTTGGGTGCTGCTAAGATAAGCAATCTGTTGCAAGGCTTATCCACACCCACGGAATCAAAAGCAAATAATTTGCTAAATGGTTCCAAAGATAACGGGATTCTAAAAATATGTTAAATGCTCAGAACGAGAGCACTTAACGAGTTGTTTTCAGGTCTGGGCAGCCGTTTGCTCAGCTACTTCTGAAAAAGAAGGGCAATTACAGCCGCGCTTCGAAGCACAACCAGCAAGCAATAGTAAAAGCAAGGCGGGGAGGAGCAGTTTTCGCATCTTACAAAGAAACGAAGTCCAGCCAAAAAAAGCATCTACAGCCGCTTATAAATTAATTATTTGCGGCAAGATCGGGTTATAGCACGGTGATGGACCTCTGGCAATTCGGCGGTCGTGCTTGTTAAGTTTCAACGCCTAGTCAAACGGAGCAAGCCTACCTTGCCGAACGCTTGGCTGCCAAAGAAATTTGCAACTACCGAAGTCAGGCTTGCTTTAACATTGCCCCGGCTTGGGGGGAACGTGCGCATTTCGATGGCTTCCGTTCCCAAGCTGAAAGAGGAGGCTTGGCACATTGGGATGAAATCCTATCTTCGTAGCATGATTGCGCCCTATGTGCTTGTTTACACCGACAAAATCGGCTCGCGCCTGCGATACACCTTCGATTTGGTATTTCGCACCCTGCTCGGTATGCCCTACCAGCTTATCAACGATAAGGAGCGGGCAGCGGCACACGAAGGTCCTCTGTTGGTGTACACCAGCGACCCGTTGTCGATAGAAGTGGGCTTGCGAATCAAGGCCGTAGACTTGCTTTTCGAAAAAGGCTTACGCGAGCAGCGGCTGGCACCCGCTTTTTTGGATGATTTGCCTGTGCTTTTTCGCACACATCAGCGCTACGATCTGCCTTTTGATCCTTTTGCAGCTATTTTTTACTTGGTTTCGCGCTACGAAGAGTACCTCCCGCACCTGCGTGATGGGCACGACCGATTTGACCCCGCCGGTAATCTTTTAGTAGAGCTAGGTTTGCTTGAAACCCCTTTAGTGGATCGCTATGCCTTGCTTATTGCTGTTTTGCTGCGCCGCCGCTGGCCCGAGCTGCCCATGCCCAATCGCCGCTACCGTTTTATGCCCACCGTTGACGTAGATATGCTGTATGCCTACCGCGAAAAAGGCATATGGAAGACAGCGTATGGCTTTGGGAAGGCGATGCAAGAAAGCCGGTGGGACCAATTTCAGGAGCGCCGTGAAGTGCTGGTAGGCCGACAAGCCGATCCTTTCGACACCTTTGACTACCTGCTAGAAAAGCATAAAAAGTCGGGTGGGGATCCCGTTTATTTCTTTTTGATGGGTGATTATGGAGGTTTCGACAAAGCGCACTCACCCTTCCGAGAGAGTTTTCGGGAGCTCGTAAAGAGCACGGCCGACCATTTTAAAGTCGGTTTACATCCTTCTTACCGTTCCAATTCGCAGCCTAGCTTGGTAGATCGGGAGCGCAAACTGCTTGAAGACATCCTCAATCGGCCGGTGGTACTCAGTCGCCAACATTATCTCAAAGTGCGCCTGCCGGGCACCTACCAGCAACTTGCTAAGCGTGATTTTGAAGCCGATTTCAGCATGGCTTACGCTGGATACCTCGGCTTTAGGTCGGGTACCGCAACCCCACACCTTTTTTACGACCTCGATTACGAAGCCCCAACGGCCTTAATGGTATATCCCACTTGTGTAATGGACATTACTTTACAGCAATATTTGGCCTTGAGTCCTGAGCAAGCCAAGCAGCGCATCGATCGTTTAATTGCTGAAGTGAAAGCTGTTGAAGGCACTTTTGTAAGTTTGTGGCACAACAGCTCGCTCCACGACAGCAGTCCATGGCAAGGCTGGCGTGCCGTTTATGAACACCTCCTTGAACAAGCTTCCCCAGATGCCTAGTTGGACCTATCAAGCTGCTAAGGAAATAGATTTAACCGCTTGGGATGCGCAAGCGCTGCGGCAAAGCGGTAGCAGCATTTATTTGCACAGCAGTTATTTAGACGAAGTGGCACCGGGCTGGGGGCTACTCAAAAACGAACAAAACATCCAATTCCCTGTTTGGCTGCAGCAGCGATTTGGACTCAAAATGATTCGACAGCCGCTTTTTATCCAGCATTTTAGGCCGGTGATGGCCGGCTTCGACGAAAGGTTTGAGCTCAATAGCCTCTTACAACAGCTACAAAGTATGGCTACGGTTGTAGAGTTGCAACTAGATATGCCCCCGCAAGCCGTGCCAGTTGGCTGGAAACAGCACGACCGCACCACCTATCGCTTACCGTTGCTTGGGGGTATTGAACAGCTCCGCGGGCAATACAGTACGCACCACAAACGCCTCCTCAAAAAGCCTGACGATATGAAACTAGGTATTTATGTAGATGAAGCCGCTTTTGTACAGTTGCTTAAGACAGAGATGCCTGGTAAAACCGGACTTTCGGCCAAGGTTTTCGACCAAGTGGCCAACCTCATTACTTGGATCAGCATCAAGCGCCGTGGACAGCTTTTTGCCGCCACCGACGGCGATGAATTATTGGCCGCTTGCTATATTTTGCACAGTGGCGACCGCCTGCTGTACCAATGGGCGGTGAGTAGCGAGGCTGGTAAGGCGCGACATGCCATGTTCCGGCTCATCGACCAGGTGCTTGCAACCTATGCGGGCAGCGGTATGGAATTTGATTTTGAAGGCTCAATGATTCCAGGATTACAGCGGTTTTACGCAGGATTCGGTGCAAAACCTTATCTTTATGTGCGATTGACGCATAGCAAGCTGCCTGCCTTTTTAAACCGTATTCTCCATGTTGGTTAACCTCAGTAAAAAAAACTCACTCGTCTCCCAATTTGTGAGCGAGCTGCGCGACGTAAAAGTGCAAAAAGATCGGCTGCGTTTTCGCCGCAACATGGAGCGCATTGGCGAGGTATGTGCCTACGAAATTTCGAAGGAGCTGAGCTATGAACAGCGTGATGTAACCACTCCTTTGGGCGTCGCCAGCATGGCTCAATTGCAACAACAGCCTGTTTTAGCAACCATTCTGCGGGCCGGGCTGCCTTTACATCAGGGGCTTCTGAACTATTTTGACCAAGCCGATAATGCCTTTATATCGGCTTATCGGTACCACCATCAAGACCATTCGTTTGAAGTAAAAGTGGAATATGCCAGTTGTCCGCCCATCGAAGGCCGGGTGCTCATTTTAGCTGACCCCATGATTGCCACGGGTACCAGTTTGGTGCTTACTTATAAATCGCTGCTGCAGTTTGGCAAGCCGAGCCAAGTATTTGTGGTGACGGCCATTGGCTCAGAGGCTGGAGTCAATTTTGTGCGCAAGAGCATTCCAGGCGTTAAAATTTACGCTGCTGCGGTCGATGCCGAGCTCACTGCCAAGGCTTACATTGTGCCCGGTTTGGGCGATGCGGGTGATTTGGCTTTTGGGGAGAAGAAGTGATTTTACATAATCAGGTGAGCATTTTTGTATGAAATTGTACCTTTAATTAGGCATGATTAATTCTATTATGCATAATAAGTTGTGCAAAATGGAAAAGCTACTAGAACAAGCTATCCGCCTGCTTCGGCTCACTTCTACCAATTGGGAGCTAAGTTTAGGCAGCCAAATTCAATGGAAATTGCGACTTATTGGTTTGGTTGGTGTTAGAGGCGCTGGTAAGAGCGCGCTTTTGTTGCAGTAGCTCAAGCAGCAGCGGCTCCCTCGGCACGGGGCAGCCTACTTTTCGCTCGGTGATTTGTGTTTTACCGCCCACGCCCTCAAAACGCTTTTGTTTGATTTTTACAAAGAAGGCGGAAGAATTGCGGTGCTTGATGAAGGAAACCGCGTAGCGCATCGGACGCAAGCAGTTAAAAATGCTTGCGATTTTTTACCCGACTTACAGCGTGTATTCCCAGGTTCTGCGGTGATCGATATTAGGCACGAAGCAGTAGATTTAAGCCGT
>Ga0105051_10004068_pt1 | contig 17239 bp, 7 predicted proteins | sample FRY02_FD_78383 | JGI IMG/M metagenome (GOLD analysis project Ga0105051, IMG submission 78383) | Freshwater microbial communities from Lake Fryxell liftoff mats and glacier meltwater in Antarctica - FRY-02 (megahit assembly) | ecosystem: Environmental > Aquatic > Freshwater > Ice > Glacier... | reverse complement strand
CCTTGTGACCCTTGTGACCCTTGTGACCCTTGTGACCCTTGTGACCCTTGTGACCCTTGTGACCCTTGTGACCCTTGTGACGGGGCTCCGCCCTCCGATTCTGCACCAAACGGTTTCAGAATTCCTTCCCTCTGTTTGATTCCATATCCACCTTCGACTTTGCTCCTGAACGAACGCCCTGTGCCGAAGCTCAGACTATAAACATGAGCCTGTCTGCCGTCCGGCAAAGTGATGATCTGGTCTTCAAACGAAATACTGACTTCCGCGTGCGTTTTGATCCCGGATTCAAATCCCGAATCTGTGTTCCCGCTCGCGCCGTTTGTGGTGCCATCGCCGTTATTGGAGTTAGGCGTTGCCCCAGAGACTGCGGACGTCTGGTATTGAGCGGGATCCTGACCTTCTTTTGCGCCGAATCCAAAAGTGTCCGACTTTGACCAAGTGACGATACGACGTGTGCCGTTGATAATCGTGATCGACAACGTTTCGATACCGGTCCTTTCGAATTTATCTTTTGTGCCGTCTGCTCGCTCGGATTCCTCTTCACTCGTGAATTCATTGCGACGCGTCTGAGTCACAGACCACTCTTCACTACTCACCCAATTCTGAGCCACCGTTGCCGTTGATTTGACACGCAACTCTTTCTCACCCACACCAAGTTCTGGATCGGTGGATGTTGTTTGCAAAGGCGTTTCGATCGTGTTGGTACTGGTAAAACTATCATTGCCCTGCGGCTGAACCTGAGCAAGATTGCCGAGCGAACTTTCGGCAGGCAGGCTATTGGTGGTGATCATGACACCGGTCGGAAATTCAAGGGGCGTCCATGCGGTTCGCGGATCACTTGTAGCGTTTGACGTACCTCCCGATGTTGTTCCAGTGCCAGTCGTGCCAGTCGTGCCAGTCGTGCCAGTCGTGCCAGTCGTGCCAGTCGTGCCAGTCGTGCCAGTCGTGCCAGTGCCAGTGCCAGTGCCAGTGCCAGTGCCAGTCGTGCCAGACGTCTGAAGGAGCATCATGTTGGTATAATCAGAAGCGATGCTGCCACCGCTGAAGAGCGTGCTGCTGGCACCGCTCGGTCCTGCCGTCTGACCTTGAGCGGGAACGTTCTGCTGTACAACATTTGTCGCTTGCTGTTGCCCGCTTGATGCCTGCTGCTGAGATTGCTGGTTCCAGTCCTGACTCTGCGTCGAGGCACTTTGCATTTGCTGTTGAAACGGAGCGATCAATCCGGCGATAGGGCTATTCTGAACAACGGCGTTGTAGTCTGGTTGCGAAGACATACCCGAAGTTTGTGCGACAAAACCGCTGTAACTATTCGTGAGTGTCGCCTGTTGCTGATTGACACCCGTCGATCCTGCTGCAGCCGACGCCGAGGCATTCTGCGTAAGTTGATCAGCCATAATGGCAATCGAATTGCCGGTCTCCGTGAGCAGTACGCGAATTTCGAGTCTCTCCAGACTCGCCACACGCCCCCCCCCACTCAGCCTCCGCCGTTGCTGCCGACAGGAAGATCCCAAATGCCGCTGAACAAACAACCGAAGAGGGACTGGAATCATCCGGAACTCCTGATTATGGGTGGCAAACATCTACCTGACGTATCAAAGTAAATTTACCCTCGGGCAGGCATTTCGTATAGTCCCCCACAGCCAGAATTCTTTCGAAGTTTTCGAGATTAATTTGGGTCGTTTCGCGCTCTTCTTCCTCGCTTCAACCAAACATATTATGCAGACCTCCACCACAAGAGAAGGCTGTCGGCTCGTTCAAGATCGTCACTCAACTTTGCCACAAATTCGTGAGCCACTTGGCGATAGCTTGGTTCGGGAATGTCGGCTCGCATGGGGTGAAAAAGACGAGAGAATGCGGTACACCTGTAAAAAATGCGGCACCGAAATCTGAATTCTTTGAAAGCCATGAATAACCATGCAGGATCCTCGTATCGACAAGTTGGCTAATGTCCTCATTCACCACAGTTGCCGCTTAAAGTCCGGCCAACGGGTGCTGATCGAAGCCTTCGACCTCCCCGAACCCAATCTGATTTGCCGCCTAGTAGATGAAGCCAGTCGTATCGGTGCCATTCCAGTCGTCAACATCAAGAACAACGCCGTGCTCAGAAGCCTGTACCGTGGCGCGACGGAAGACAGCATGAAGCTGGCAGGGAAATTTGAAGCGGCTGTGATGAGCGAAATGGATGCCTACATCGGCGTGCGCGGGTCAGCAAATTCCAGCGAGTTCGCGGATGTTTCTGGAGATCGCATGGATCTGTACCAGCAGCACTGGTGGCAGCCGGTGCATGTACAAATTCGTGTGCCTAAAACGCGATGGGTCGTTCTGCGCTATCCGACTCCTTCGTTTGCTCAGGCTGCGGGGAAAAGCAGTGAGCAGTTCGAAGACTTTTTCTTTGACGTCTGCACTGCAGACTATGCAAAGATGGCCGAAGACCTGAAACCACTGAAGGCCCGCATGGAAGCGGCCGAGCAGGTTCATATCACCGCACCGGGCACTGACCTGACATTTTCAATCAAAGATATCCCTGTGATCCCGTGTGCTGGCGAATGTAATATCCCGGACGGAGAATGCTTCACCGCTCCGGTTCGAAACAGTGTCAACGGAACAATTCAATTCAACACGTCGTCCAGGTATCAAGGCACTGTGTTCGACGGCATTCGCTTTGAACTCAAGGATGGCAAGATCATCGACGCAACATGCCGCAACGCTCCGGATCGACTCAATCAAGTCCTCGATTCCGATGAAGGCGCGCGTTACATTGGAGAATGGTCCTTTGGCACCAACAATCGCATTCTGCATCCAATGCTGGATACGCTGTTCGACGAAAAAATCGGCGGCTCGTTCCACTTCACTCCCGGCAACGCCTACGACGAAGCGGACAATGGCAACCGCAGTCGAGTCCATTGGGATCTTGTTTTAATCCAACGTGCAGACTACGGCGGCGGAGAGATTTCCTTCGATGGCGAGGTGATTCGACGCGACGGATTCTTTCTACCAGCCGATTTGCAGCCACTGAATGAGGGTCTTCCGAAGTCGAGTTGACGTCGCCGGACTCGTGAGAATTCCGCAGCGTTTCTGAACATTTTATTAGGACTAGTCAGACTCATGAAACGACGAACGTTCCTTCAGACCACGATGGTGGCAACAATTGCGACTCAGCTTGGGGCCGCTGCAAAACGGTCGCCGCGCATTCTTTTACGGTCGTCATGGCAGGTCGTGAATATTGGCGACATCGCGCACACGCCGGGAGTCCTGGCGTTGATCGAAAAGCATATTCCGGAAGCGGAAGTTGTTCTCTGGGCTTCGGGAGATTTGTCTGCTGAAGTTGCGGCGATGGAACATCAGCGATTTCCACAACTTAACGTGTCCCATCATGGGATTTGCTCCCGATGGTGCCTTCGCGTGCGACCTGTGTGATGACATAAAGGCCGCTGAATTCCTCCAGGCGAATGACCTGAACGACGGCAAATTCCTGTGTTGCCTGACTCGATTACGATACACGCCGTACTGGACAATACCCCGCAAGAATCGACCTTTCGATGCCGACCGACATGCACATAACGAAGCCATGAAACAGCAAGACCATGCTCCCATCCGAGAAGCCATTGTGCGGGTCATACGCGAAACAGACCTGAAGGTGCTGCTTTGTCCAGAAGACATGACGCAAATGGCCGTTGGTAAAGAATTGCTTTAAGACAAGCTGCCAGACGACGTGAAAGCGCGTGTCGTTTGGCGGGATAAATTCTGAGAGAGGAAAGGGGGGAGGGGGGGAGGGGACGCAGCTCATTTCTGAATCAATGAGCTGCGTCCCCTGCCCCCCATCGCCTGCCCCCGATCGAATCGAGAATAGAAATGCAGCAAAAACAGGGTGGGGCCCGCGAGCCACGCAAGCGCCGACCCACCGCTGGAGTACAGGCTTTAGCCGCCTGCGTTTTTTGCCCTGGCGGGACGAGCGATTGCCATGCCGCGTCGTCGCGATTTACGCTCCCGATGAATGAGTCCAATTGCGATCGCCAGTCCGAGAAGTGCAGCGCTGGAGGGTTCCGGAACGGCAGTCGCGCTGGCCACCGTGATCGTGCCAGAGGTACTGGTGAATGGCACGAGATTGTCCGGGTAGCCCGGGTCCAGAGGATCGGCCAAAAGCTGATCTCTCAGGAATTCGGCTGACAGCACTTCAATCGAGTAACTGCCGGCAGCCACGCCCTTCAGATTCAGGCGGAAGAGCAGTTGGTCGGTACCCGAAAGCGTCACAGGAATGAAGTCGAAAGTGGCGTCATAACCAATGTACGTGTCGTCTCCAATGACGGTCCCGACACTTTGAGATGTCACAAAAGACAAACTGTTTCCGTGGAAGACATAGGTAAGATCAGTCAGTTGAGCATCCTGTTGCATCGCCGGAGGCGAAAACGTTACGCCACCAGCGGGTGAGAGACCCAGTGGTGTCAGTGTGAATTCGACCAGAAATGAATCGAGCACGTCAGAGGCATTGCTGTGAATCAGGACATCCAGCGTCCCTGAAGATCCGGCCACGAGCGGTGAAGGACTGGATGTCGCAAACGACAACATGATTGCTGCCGACGAAAACGAACTTCCGAAGCTGGCGAACGACACGATCACACTCAACACGGCGAAATTGAATTTCATGGGGGAACAACCTGAGAGGGTAGAAGATTTCGAGCGCAGCTCGCTTTGGGTCAAGGTCTTTCAACGATTGTTAGTCATCCCGGAACAGACCACCTTTCAGTTTTCGACCGACGGCACGGCTCAACAGCGACGTGTCAAAGATGTTGACAATTCCGTCCCCATTCACATCTGATTCCGCCGTTGCGGTACCCGAGGCCGAAAGCACCTGAGATTTGTCGATAGAACTGACGACGCCGTCACCATTGACATCACCCAGCAAGCGATGAAAGTACTTTTTCGACTCGAATACTCCGTCGCCGTCCATGTCAACGGCCAGTTCGTAGTAGCCATCCCCTGCGTTGGAATTCCGGTTACCTCCAATGCCCTGACTTCCGAAGTCGAAACGAATCTGATTTCCCACGACTGCGCGAGTCGGCAGACTCATTAATGAACCGTTCTGTCCGTTCAGATCAAAACGCGTCAGCTGCAGGCGATTCTGATTAATCAGATCCATCAGTCCGCTCGACTGATCAAACACGACATCCAGCGTTCTAAGAAATGATCGTTGAGTCTGTCCATCCTGAACATCGATCCCATTCAGTTCCGTCACGTTGGTAACACTGATGGTGAATATCTGCTCTGCAAATAAACCGCCCTGATCGGTGCTGCGGATTCGGACGGAATAGCTGTTCTTCACTTCGTAGTCGAAGCGGACCTTGGTTGTCAGAGTCGCTCCGTTCAACTCGAAGTCGGCATTGTCCACATCGCCGACACCAGACACCAAAGTGTAAGTGAACGTATTTGCTGCATCGGGATCCGTCGTACTGAGCGATCCGACTGGTGTACCCGGAGGCATGTTTTCCGCGACAGACGTCTGATCCAGAACCAAATCGATCGGAGCCTCATTGATGTCGGAGTACAGCGTCAGACTTGTTTCGTCATAGACGGCTTCAAAGATCCTGGTATCCGCGACCGAAAGTCCGTTGATCGCTGCGAATATTCCGCTGCGACTGGCGAAACGCAGGATCGAATAACTTTGTCCCTCCTCGGGTACGTAGCTGTTGACGAGGCGGACATTCAGTGTGCCGTCGAGCAACGCTGCGCCCGTACTTACAAGTCGGCCGAACAGTCCGCTGGTCGGCGTACCACCGATTTCCACGGTCAGTGAACCGTCGCCGTGCTGCGCGAATGCACCATTGGTCGTGACTGTGCTTGCGGTGCCGATCGACAGGGAGCCTTCGTTGGCAAATGATCCGGAGGTCGTTAATCCGGCCCCGTTGCGAAGGATCAGAACTCCTGCTGCGGCGTTGCTCGACAGGTTGGCCAATGCACTTGTGCCGGACAGTTCTCGCGTCAGACGGGCTCCAGCACCGTCAAGGATCAGTCTCGCCGAGTTGGTCGTGATGTCGGCCCCCGTAATTCGGAGCGTGCTGTTGCCAATCGCCTGCCAGGTGCCGCCCGTCAGTGTCCCGGCGAGATAGTTGCCGGAGTTGTGGACCACCAGTGTCCCACCCGCTGCTTCAAGCAGACCATTGGCAGCGTTTGTGAACACGTTGCCGGGGTTGCCCACACTGATCTGACCGCCGGCATCTGCACGAATTGTCGCCTGATTGGTGATACTTCCGGACCCGCCCATGCCAATCACACTGGAGTGTGCGTCAGCCCGATGGATCATCAGCCCCGGTCCGAAGGTGATGTGGTTGAAAGTCACGATATTGCCAAACGCGCCCTGCAGCCGAATCTCACCCTCTCCGCCCACGGTTTGATCACCGACCAGATTGAGTTGTTTGTTGGCGAGTTGCACGATTGAGCCGTTGATGAACGTCAGACCGCCTTTCACGAACGAATTATCAACGATTTGAACGAAGGCTGTTGCATCAGGTTCGCCGCTGCTGTCGCCGAGTGACAGACGGTCGAGCGTGCCAGTTGCAACCGCCAGCATCGCTCCGCCGGCTGTGACGAGCGAACCACCTCGCAGTGTTCCGCTGGCATTCAGATTCCACGAACCTGTGTCGGCATCCAACGTGAAAACCCTGCCAGTGTTGTCCAGAACGCCGACAACATTGATCGTGCCGGCAGTGCGGCTGATCGGGCCAATTCCTGCGGTTGTGAAGCTGCCGCCCAGGTTGATTGTTGAATTGTTGACAACGATCTGGCCTGTGCTGGACCATGCGGTCGTGAGACTCAGCGTCCCTCCGTCGGCGGCCAGTACACCGCCGACGCCATTGATGAATGTGCCGGCGGCCGTTGCCGTTATACGAATCCGTCCACCGGCATCAGAGCGGATTGTCGCGTGATTCGTAATGCTCCCGCCAATCATAAAGATATCCGTGCTGGCGGCATCCACACGATGCATCGTCAGTCCGGAACCAAAAGTGGTATGGCCGGACGTGTTGATCTGAGCCGCTGAGCCACCGGATGCCTTGAATCGGATCTCACCCTCGCCGCTCAGCGTCTGGCCACCAAACAGATTCATGTGATTATTCAGCAGGAGCGATGATCCGTTGGCGAACGTCAGCCCACCGGTGACCGTGATTGAACCACCGTTGACCTGAACACTGGCGGACAACGGAATCCCACCGACCGTGGCACCAAGTGTTACGTCGTCAAAGATGGCATTCGCGGCTGTAAAGCCTGCATCACCATCCGCGATCACCGTCGCACTGCGCAGAATTCCGCCGGTCATGGTAAACGTTGCGGCGTTCTGCAACAGCAGGTTGCCGGTCACGATCAACGTGCCGCCTGACATCGTAAACGGAGCGTTGATCGTCAGGCTCTGGACGCTGTGGGTTCCGGAAAGATGTGTGACGGTGATCCCTGCGGCAACATCAATAATCACCTCATCACCCGCTGCGGGCACACGATTCAGCATGTTCTCGTCGAGCCAGTTGGCAGCCGTGTTCCAGTCTCCTGAGCTACCGATCCAGTTGATGCCGCGATCGCTGATCGTCAACGTAAAATCGACCGAATCATCCGGAGAGCCGCCGATCGTGGCGTCATCCACATGGACAGTCATGGCGTAGCTGATCTTCGTCTCAAAGTCGAGTACTGTTCCTGCTTTCAGATACAGGGTGGTTCCATCGAGTTCAAAGAAATCAGCGTCTGCTCCCGAAAGAGTCAGACTGTTTATTCCGAGACCATCATCGGTGATGATCACGTCCGCCATTTTGATTCGAGTGACCGTACTTGTGTTTTCCGGCAGAAAGAGAATCGGGTTCGCGAGCCCAAGGAGGGGAGCTTCGGTCACTACATTCGGGCCGGTTTCGAAGCCGCTGTAACTGAGCGTCCTGAGGTTCGTGCTGGTGACGCTGCCGCTGGCTTCTGAGCCGTTAATGACATAGTCCTGCGCGGACTCCAGCAGCAAATTCAGCGTATCGCCGGGCGTCGTGGTGGGGCTATTGCCGACGATGTGGACGGTGGCGTTGGCTAAAGGCTGTGCATACACGACATCGGAGCCCGTGCCGAGTGTGAGCAACATGTCGGTGATGTTGAAGAACTCCACCGACCCGCCAGGTCCAAAGAGTTTATCACCCGGCCTGGCACCAATCGTTGACGCATCCAGATGCATGGTCCTGGAAGTGGACTGTGCCGAAGCCGAAACGATCACTCTCCCGCCCCCCAGCAGAGTGGGTGTGCCTGCGTCGAAGGTGATTTTTCCGAACAGCAGGGAAAGGGACGTCAAACCCGTGCCCAGTCCAATCGATCCTGGCTGGAAGATGTCATATCCGCCGGCCCCGTTGAAAATCGTGTGCGTACCACCGGCCGCGCTGGGGGCCAGGAATGTGTCACCGCCTGGACCGGCATTGACGGTCATTTCTTCAGTCGTATTTTCAATAAGCCTGAGATCCCCGCAGAACGCGCGGGTGGCATAAATACTTCCGCTGATCCGCGAGTACGTCCAATCGCCAATATCTACCGTATTGTTGACATTGATCCGGTCGAACCCCGTCCCGCCACTGAAAATGAATTGGGTAGAGCTGTTGAGGAAGGCCAGGCTGTTGCCTCCGAAATTGAGCGTGTCGTCACCGGGACCGCCGCTTACGGCCACTGCTGTCCCGACAGAATACTCGCGGAGCGTAAACACGTCATTGCCCGAGCCACCGATGAGTGTGATCTGGTCAAGGCTGGCGGTGGTAATGGTTTCTGTCGCGAGACCACGAGCGATCTGAAGCGTGTTTGAGCCGATTGTATAGCGTTCGTCGGTGGAAAGTGCGCTGGAGTCGTAAGTGAAGGTATCGATTCCCTGATTACCGTCGATTGCCAGGTGTTCGAACGTGTATCCGCTCGGCTGGGGCACCAGCCGAAACGTGTCATTGCCTGCCCCGCCGTTGATCTTGACGGTACCGAAGGCCTGGCCGGCACTGAAGACATTAAAGAGGTTGTCGCCCGCGTTGCCGTTGTAGACTGTCGAATTGATATTGGAGAAGCCGAAGATGTTGTGATTGTCGGCGCCGAACCGGGGAGTGAAGAAGCCGCCGTTGTATCCGTGTGAGATGTCAAAGCCGGTGGCGAGCGGTTGGTTCACGTCCATGTAGTTAAAACCGCCGCCGCCATCCATCGACACACTGCCGACTCCGCCGATGGCCGCGTCGTTGATCGTAAACCTGTCGCCGCCGTCACCGCCGATGAGTGTCACCGGCAATGAAAAGAATACGGGAGTTTGAAAACCCAGTATGAAGTGGTTACTCCCGGAGCCGCCGTTGATATTCAGACTTTTACCGATCACCGTTTGAAAGGTGAATTCATCATTGCCGGTCCCCCCGAGAATACCGACTGACTCGAAATTGCTCATGGCCAGCGGAATGATGCCGCCAAACAGCACTTCTCCGTTGCGGATATCCCAGATGCGACTCGTCGCGTCGAGATGGTTGTCGAAAATGATCGTGTCATTTCCATTGCCGCCGTCGTAGTTTTGCGGCTGGAACCCAGTGAGATTGCCGCCGCCGACTATGTAAGTGTCCGGTCCGTCGTTGCCATAAGCCTCGACGTTAGGGAAAACGCCGTTGGCGATCTCGATCGTGTTGGCACCGGAACCGCAGTTGAGCACAATCCGATCGAGGTTCGAGTAGTTCAAACCCCCGAACGAGTGATTTCGTGTGACGGAAGAGGCGGTCACAGTGAAAATGGAATCCGTCGATCCTCCCTGGTCATTGAGAATGACCTTGTCCTCGAATCCAGTGCCGCCATTAAACGTGATGAGTTCACTGATCGACGCGAGGCTCCCGTTGCCCAGCGTGAGTGTGTCGGCACCGGCAGAGCCGTTGAAAATGATGGGGGCATCAATCGCTCCGCCAGTCGGCGCTATATTGACGACGTTGCCTGACGAACTGCTATTGATTGATGGTCACTGGTGAAAACGCTTTGAGACTGGTCAGATTCAAAGTACTTCCGCCTGCGTTCAATTCGATACGGAATGGTGCAACGAAACTTGATCCGGAGACATCGTCAACGCCCTGACCTGGCCTCACGACAATCTCGTCGATGAAAGGCATCGAGACAATATTGATGCCTGTGCTGGTCACCGACGAGCCGACGGTGATGATGTCGTTGCCGCCTGAGCCAATGACGTCCAGTGTATTGGTTCCGGCCTCTCCGTTGACCGTGATTTCAATGCTGGAGTGCAACGGGGAAATGCGGACAAAATCGTCTCCGTCACCTGCAAGAATCAGGATGGATGTGACACCGGATATTGGAAAGCTCGACCGCAGGACGTTGTCCGCCTGTGAGCCAGGGACCACGTTCCCCAGCGTGGCCTCGACGACAATATTCGAACCCGATTTGAAAATGTTGAAGCTGTCGTGACTGGGGAGTCCAGCAGCGGACGCGGCCCCGCCGCTAATCAGTAGTTGACCGTTCGCTTGCAGCAAGGCGTGAAAAGTACCATCGTCGGCTGCATCATTGGTGGTGTAGTCGTATGCATCGCGAAGTACGAGTGCCAGCGTGTCAGGGATAAGTTGTCGCGCACCAAAGTTATATCTGGGGTTCCCCAGGTTATCCGACCCGAAGTACGTTATTCCGTTTTCGGTGACTGTCTGGCCAGCGGCTGCCGAATGCGTTGGTCCGCCGCTGTCCACTCCCAGTGTTTGCCCATCCGCATCAGCGGAATTGTAGCTGGTAAAGAGGTACTGGATCGATGGCCCATCGAATCGCCACAGGAAACCGGGATTGGTGGTCGGTTGCCCGGTCGGACTGTTCCGCGAGCCGCCATCAGTGTCGGGGTCGGGATCACCACCTGCGTTTGTCATCGTTGAGACGCCCGAATAGCCGCCACTCCTCAACGCCAACTGGCTGTTGCCAGTCAAGCCCAAGGCATGTCCAAACTCGTGGAGTGCGACCGAGTAGAAATCGGCCTGCCCTGCAATCGGATTGACAGAACCATCAGGATTCAATGCCGGAGCCCGGCCAGAATAGGCGTTGATGGTGGTGCCCAGAAACTCCGAGTGTTCCTGGGGTGTCGGATCAAGGAACCAGCCAGCACCGTCGCCCGGATTATCGTTATCGGTGTCATCGCCGCGTCCCATTATCGCGAGGCCGGAGGTGGGTTTGCCACCCAGAACCGCAGTTGCCCTGGCACTGGCTCCCAGGTTGACTCCGGTCGTCGCCATGCTGACCGTCATCTGGTACGTGTCATTCAGCCCGGCGGCGGCAGCGAAATTGAAACTGGCGATGACGGACTGCCAGGACAACAGGGCGCTGTCGATAACATTGCGGGCCACTTCTGAGTTGGCGCCAAAGACGCTGTTGAAGCCATCGCTGTCGTTGGCGGCGCTGCCACGATTGGTCCAGCTGATTGTCGACAACATCAATCGTGATTCAAGGGAATCCACCTGTTGTGGCCGACGCTGCATGAGGATATCGGCATGGACGACGTGCCTGACTCCGCTCGCAATTCGCCGACGGCCTCGAGGTTTCCGGCAGGATTTCCATAGTTTAAGCCAAGTTGTCAGCAGCATTGCGATTCTCGCATTCGGAACGATGGCGTGTGACGTGTGACGTGTGACGTGTGACGTGTGACGTGTGACGTGTGACGTGTGACGTGTGACGTGCTCGTCTGTGGATTTGGCTCAGAACCGCTGATCTGGGGGAGTCCGGCCACTTGTTCAATCGCGGCGATGAGGGAGATGTGACTAAGAATTTTGATTTTTTGCTCAACTTGAACAGTGTCCGCAGCCGAGCCGCCGATTTTTCAGGAGCGAAGTGGTCTTGCAATCGATATCATGCACCGACAAGGTGTTTTTCAATCTGTTGAGCCAGTTATGAATAACGAGTCATTTGTATCATTGATCGAGCGTGTCCGGGCAGGCGACCATGACGCGGCGGCATTACTGGTCGAGCAACATGCTCCAGCTGTGAGGCGCGCATTACGTTTCCGATTGACTGACCCGCGGATGAGGTCTGTTTTTGACTCGATGGACATCTGCCAGTCCGCTTTAGGCAGTTTTTTTGTCCGGGCGGCTGCGGGGCAATTTGAAATCGGTTCCCCTGCGCAGCTTGTGGCCCTGCTGACGACAATGGCCCGAAACAAGCTCGCCAGCCATGCCCGCAAAGAACGCGCTCGGTTCGCTGTGTCCCCGGCAACTGCAGCACTTCAGGACGAATTGTCGACCGCAGTCTCCAACGAGCCTGATCCGGCTCAGATCACAAGCACGAGGGAGTTGTGTCAGAATGCCCTCAATTTGATGACCCCAGTTGAGCGCGACCTGCTGGAATACCGCACGCAGGGACAATCCTGGGGCGATATCGCTGTCGCCCTGCAAAGTACTCCGGTGATCCTTCGCAAGCAGCTTTCACGAGCCATTGATCGCGTTCTGCAGGAAGTAGGGCTGGAATAGTGGCGAACGATCGGGGCATGCCCATCAGCGATGTCCCGAATCCGGGGCAGATGTCATCAAAGCTGCTTGCTGAACAACGACGACGATGGCTGGAGGGTGAACGGATTTCGGTCGAGGAATTGAGTCGTTCGGATGGACCGTCAACAGTCGATAACGAAACGGTGCTGGATCTGATTTATCAGGAAGTCCTGCTGCGGGAGCAACATGGTGAACATCCCGGGATCGAGGAATATGCGAAGCGTTTCCCGCAGCTCACGGAGGAACTCCGAATTCAGTTCGAACTGGATCGAGCGGTGCAGGCGCTGCAGCATTTTCCGGTGTCCATTCACAAAGATCGGGTGACGAGTGATTCAACCGGCATTATTGGTAAGAACAAAGACGATCCGCCGCCTGCGGCGACTCGCAGCGACGGAACGCATTTGCCGGAAGTCGAAGGTTATGAGGTTTTGCGAAGGATCGGGCAAGGCGGAACGGCTGTCGTGTTCAAGGCTCGTCACCTGAAACTGAACCGTCCGGTCGCAATCAAGATGTTGCGTGATCACTATGGCGCAACAGCAAGCCATGTTCGCCGCTTTTTGACGGAAGCCCAGGCAGCCGCTCGACTGCAGCATCCGCATATCGTCCAGATTTACGAAGTTGGGCGGCATGAGGGTCGGCCATTTCTCGCTTACGAATTCCTTGATGGCGGAACATTGGGCGAGCACACCAATGGCCATCCGATTGAACCGCGTCTGGCCGCAAGCCTGATTGAGACGCTTGCGAGGACACTGCATTTTGCCCATCAGCATGGAGTGATCCATCGGGATCTGAAGCCAGGGAATATCCTGCTTCACCGAATTACCGAGTCCGGCGTCCGGTCGCAGGCGAATCCTGTGATCGACGTTGCTGCCGTTCTGCAGAGAGCTAGCGGGGCTTTCAGTGGTCTCCAGCTAAAGATCGCAGATTTCGGGCTGGCAAAAGTGGTCCTGGAAAGCGGAGACCTCGCTTCGCATTCGGATACAAAAATCGGCGATATTCTGGGGACACCCGCTTATATGTCGCCGGAACAGGCGCGCGGAGACATCGCAAATCTGGCGAGTGCCACGGACACGTATGCGTTGGGTGCGATTCTTTATGAACTGCTGACCGGCAGGCCGCCGTTTGTCGGCGTTCAGCCGCTGGAAGTGCTGAACCAGGTGATTTCTGACGACCCGGTACGACCGTCGCAGCTGGTGCGACGCATTCCCGGCGACATTCAGACGATTTGCATGAAATGTCTGGCGAAGTCACCCGGGCGTCGTTATGCCTCCGCAGCGGATTTGGCTGATGATCTGGTGAGATTTCTTGCTGATCAGCCTATTCTCGCCCGCCGCACCTCCGCCATCGAGCGAAGCTGGCGATGGTGTCACCGTCATCCGGTGACAACGATGCTCACCTTGTCGATCTGCACTCTGCTGATCCTCATCACTGCCGTCTCAAGTGTCTATTCACTGCGGCTTACTCATCAATTAATGCTGACCTCTGATGCGAAGAGTGAAGAACACAAGGCGCGAGTGGAAGGGCAGTATCAACTGTGGGAGTCTCATCTGTTGAGGGCCGAAGCGCTGCAGAGGAGTGGCCGCCCGGGCCAGCGGTACGAAGGATTGCATGCGATCGATGCTGCAAAGACCCTTGGCGAGTCAATAGAACTGGATTCCAGCCAGGTGGGCCGCATGCGAAACGCAACGATCGCGTGTCTCGCACAGCCTGATCTGCGAGTGGTGCATGAGTGGCAGCATGACCGCATGTTTTTTTCCGCAGTGTCAGTGGATCAGCAACAAACGCTCTACGCCTGGCATGACGGAGAAAGTGCAATCAGGGTATTCCGGTCTGAGGATGGTGCGGAAGTTTCGCGGATCAGCAATCTGCCGAGGAATGCAATCGCTCGATTAAGTCCTGATGGAAAAAAACTGGCAGTGCTGGCTGAAACCTGTCGTGTGTTTCGCATCGACACTGACGTGCCGCAGCTTGTATTTGAATCTGCAAGTTCTGGAGACTGGGGATTTGCTCCAGACAGCTGGCAGCTTCTGGGGGCCAACGGCGACGGCAATCTTGCGGTGGTCAATCTGCATAACGGGCAGACCGTACACACTCTCGGCTCGGTCAGAGGACTGCAGGAGATCGCCATTTCGCCGGATGGGCGTCAGGCCGCTTTGCTGGTCGAGGATGCGGTTCGTGTTCTCGAGCTGGACACAGGCAAGGTGAGTTTTCAGGATGAAGTCCCAGGAGGCCCCGGCGGATCTCAGCACTTTGCCTGGCACCCGAATTCTCAGACGCTGGCGATCGGGCAATATTCCGGCGAAGGAATCATCTTGTGGGACGTGGCCAGTGGCACAAAAAGCACATCGTTCAATCACGCAAATGGTGCCCTGAGCTTCTGTTTCAGCGCGACCGGAGACCTGCTGCTGACATATGACGCATGGGGTGGCAATCTACGGCTCTGGAATGTGAGCAGCGGTGAACTCCAACTCGCAAAGCTGGACATCGTATTGGCCGGGATTTCACCTGACGCAATGGGTGGCTTCCGCATGTTGCGGACAACCGAAGGTCACAGGAATGCAATTCTGGCGATCGAACATCCGAGAATTTACTATACGCTGCCGCTGATCGCCTCACCGCTGCGGTTCGCATCGTCGCTGGATCTTGCTTATAGCACCGATGGGGGACTGCTGGCGCTGGTCAGTGCCGGGAAAGTGCAGCTCTTCGATACAGTTTCAATGGTGCCACTCGATCATCTGGTGATTGGCAGTGGGTTTATCCAGTTCGAAGAAGATAACTCGCTCCTGACGCTGAATCAGCGTGGGCTCAACCGCTGGCGATGTACGGATGATACCACGTCACTGCTGGAAACGAATGTTCACGAAGTTCACAACCAGATTCTCGGCCCACCGGAGCACATTGGTGCGAGTGGGGCAGAATGCGACTTTGCAGTCAGTCGCAGTGGAAAGCGCATCGCCATCCCAAACGGCGATCACGCCCTTATCTGGTCAGCTGATGTCGCAATTCCGCCAAAGGCAATCGGTCGCCACACCGATATTCGAAGTCTGTCCTTCAGTGCCGACGGGCGGCAGCTGGCCACGGGTGGATGGGACAGTGGCAATGTCTGCATCTGGGATGTGGATTCAGGCAGATTGCTGCATACGATTGATCAACCCAGTTGCTGCATGGTCCAGTTCAGTCCCGATGGCAAATGGCTCGTCACAAATTCCGCAGACCTCACCGTTTGGCGCACGGAGACATGGTCCAGGGCTTGTCAACCAGACGTGCCCGGTCAGGTAATCATTGGTGTTCGAACCTGTTTCACGCCCGACGGTCGGATGCTGGCAGTATCTGATTCGACCGCGCGTATTCATTTGATTAATCCGGCCGACGGCACTGAATTCGCCACATTGACTGACCCAAATCAACATATCGTCTCGCGCATGACGTTTAGTCCGAATGGGAACCAGCTGGCCGTCGCCTCAGACGCGAACGGAGGCGTGTTCCATGTGTGGGATCTGGCGGCGATTCGCGATGAACTGCACCAGCGGCATCTGGACTTGCCGTCCGAAACACTTCTGGCGTCCCGGTTCGTGCGTGATTCAAAAGAATTGGGTCATGTACGATTTGTCGCAGATGAACGATTTACCCAGCTTGAAGCGGTCCAGCAAATCCAACGAGCACGATTGGCGGCCGAAGAATTTGATCTCCGCTCCGCTCGTGCTGCGATTGCAAGGGCAATTGAGCTTCAGCCGAATGACGCACTTGCCTGCAACAACCTCGCCTGGCTGCTCGCCACCGGTCCGCTCCCCCTGCGAGACGCTTCAACCGCCATCACATTGGCCCGGCGAGCATCGCAGGACGAATCAATGACGAGTGCGGAGCGTTCTTTGTTTCTGAACACTCTGGGTGTCGCTCTGTTTCGAGCCGGGAAGATTGACGAAGCCGTTGCGACACTGAACAGGAGCCTCGAAATCCCGCCAACGGAAAGTCAGCCTTTCGACCTGTTTTTCCTGTCGATGTGCCACGCCAGACGAGGGGACCAAACGGCAGCTCGTGACTTCTTCGACAAAGCCGAGGCACTCGTTGATTTACATCGCCATCAAATGCCCATAACCTGGAGAAGCGAACTGGCACAGTTCGCCATTGAATCAAACTCCTTGCTGGACACAATGTCCATAGAGAAAAATGCGGCCGATCGCGATTTCCAGCTACAGTGACTTAAACCACTGCTGGAACTCATCCGCAGTCGCGATAAGGGGACGCAGCTCATTGATTTAGAAATGACCATCGCAAGGGACAGCTGGTTCCAACCGCCCCATGCACAGATCCGTACTTGATGAAATACGTCATACGGCTCCTGCCTTGAGTCAGGCTGGTCAATCTGATCGCAGTGACCTGATGACCGACATCCGCCATGTTTAGCGAACGTTCCGGGTTCATATCGCGATCGTCTGTGATTTCTGCTTTAACGGAAACCAAATCGCAGTTTCACTCAGCAGCCGGCACACCGCGACGCGTCCTCACGCATCATTGTCCGAACTCCATTCGCGGCATGGCCGAACGCAGAGCCTACGATTCGCGTCCAGGCACTGCCGAAAGGAACCAGTGAACCAAGTCCAGCCGCCCAACTGCCACCGTACGATGGATACAGAATACGGTAGGCTTCTTCGCGTTCTTCAAGCGTGCCGTGTTCGCTGAAATATTCCAGAGCCTCTTTTGTGGATGTCGTTTCATGCCACATGCCGAGAATCGGAATGATCTTCAGCGTTGCGTACGCACCCGGT